>Ga0074195_1000259_pt1 | contig 118923 bp, 92 predicted proteins | sample EPASupsiteHSE623_FD_64525 | JGI IMG/M metagenome (GOLD analysis project Ga0074195, IMG submission 64525) | Bioremediated contaminated groundwater from EPA Superfund site, New Mexico - Sample HSE6-23 | ecosystem: Environmental > Aquatic > Deep subsurface > Groundwater > Contaminated ... | reverse complement strand
CTTTCGCGCCCCGTCCCGTGCCCCGGTTTCCCGAAGCGGAGGGGCTATCTACCCGCCCGCGCCCGGCCCGTCAACACCTTTTTTCAAACTCCCGAAGAACCATCCGCCTTCGGGCCGCGCTGCAATTCCTCGCGGCGAGCCGGACTCTCTAATCCGTTCCCGCGATCCCTGTCAACGCCTTTTTTCAATCTCCCGCCGCCGTTGCGGCCGGCCCGAAGCGTTTCCCGCTCGGGAGGCGCGTATCTACGCAGATGCCCGGGGCGCGTCAACTGGTTTCTGCCGCACCCGGAGCAGTAATCCGCTCGCTCCCGGCCGGGCACCCGCCGGAAGGGGGCCCGGGGCAAGAACATTTTGGCGGCCGCATCGTGCGCGCCGGCCTGTTTCGCCCGCCCAGTCCGCCTCTCCCGGCATCCGCCGGCCATGGAGCCGGTTTTCTTTTTTGCTCAAACGAGATAAATACCCGTAGCGGCCGTCCATCGGCCCATCCCAATCCATAGAGGAGCCGGCAATGCCAAGACCCCGTCTGCCCCGCGTCGTGGCCGGCGTCCCCAGGGCCGCCTATTTCAAGCCCCAAGGCCTGCCCCTTCGGGACCTTACGGAAGTACGCCTGTCCGTCGAGGGCCTGGAAGCCCTGCGGTTGGCCGATCTTGAGGGCCTGACCACCGAGGAGGCCGCCCGGGACATGGGCGTTTCCCGTCACACCTTCGGCCGGGTGCTGGCCGAGGCCCGGGCCACCGTGGCCCGGGCGCTGGTTACCGGGGCGGCCCTCCGTATCGAGGGCGGCCATTACCAGGTGGCCGGCGCGGCAGCCCCTGCCGCGGTCGCCGCAGCGCCCCTCCCCTCCCGTCCTCTGGCGGCCATCCCCGCCACCGGACCGGGGCTGGATGCGCCTGTCGCGCCCCAGGCCGGCCGGGCGGCGGGATTCGCCCTGGTCGACCTGGGCGGGCGGACCGCGCGTTTTCTGGCAACCGCCCCCGGACGAGGCGTCGGAGCCGGCCCGGCCCGGGGGCTGATCGAGGCCGGCGTGACGGTGCTGCTTGCCGGCCGGCTCCAGGGCGGCTTGCGCAACCGGCTGTCCGCAGCCGGTATACGGGTCGTGGACGGAGGCGACGCTTTGGCGGGTCTCACGGTTGGCGAAGCCGCGGATCGGCTGGCCAACGGCGCGTTCGACGCCGACCCGGCCGGCGCCGGGCCGGACAATCGAGAGTTCCAAGGGGAAAGGCGACGCCAGACGCCCCCCTCCCCGCCCAAAATTGAAAGGAGTACGTGATGCAAACCGGAATGCTGGAAACCGTTCGCCGCAAGGCTTTGGAATTGTGGGAAGAAAATAACCTACTGGGAGAATCCGTCGCGGTCAGGGCCAGGACGCTGACTGTCCACGAGGCCATCGGCGACCCGGAAGGCGACAATTTCCCGCTGCAAAAAGGCAAGGAACAGCTTATGGAGGCCCAGTTCCGGGGAGCCAAAGGACAGGCCTTCACCGACCGGTTCGGCGATTTCGCCGGCACCCTGGCCGATGTGGCGGCCATGCCCCTGGAAAACAACTTCCGCCGGGCGGTGTTCGTGGCCACCCTCAACGCCACGCTTCGGGAGCTGGGATTGTGCTCCGGCACCATCCACTGCCGCGACAAGGAGCCCGGCCAATGCGCCGCGGCCTTTCGGGACTATGTCGCCGAACGCTATGGCGACGTGCGCATCACCCAGGTGGGGTTTCAGCCCAAAATCATCCAGGCCCTGGCCGAGCGGTTTCCGCTGACGGTCCTCGACCTCGACCCCGACAACATCGGCACGGTCCAGTACGGCGCGCGCGTCCTGGGGCCGCAGGACAGGGACGAAGCCCTGGCCTCGGCCGATCTGCTCGTGGTCACGGGCTCCACCCTGGCCAACGACAGCATCGGCGACTTTCTGGGCGACCGGCCCGTCATCTTCTACGGCACCACCGTGGCGGCGGCGGCGGCCCTGATGGGCTGGGAACGCTTCTGCGCCAAGTCGCTGTGAGGCAGGAGAAGCGCCGCCCCGGGAACGCCGGCAGGGCGTTTCCCGGGGCGGCGCTTTCCGCACAGGCTGGAGAGCCGGCTATCGTTTTTCCCTGCGACGTCTGCCGCTCAGCCCGCGTATTTATGCACCGCTCTGAACAGACTGGAACAGTGCGTCTTTTGGACCGCAATCGCGTCACCGGGAAGGTGATCCCTGGACACGTTGAAAACTCGCGATGCCACGCCCTGTCACTCAAACATGACGACGAAGGCGTTGGCCTCTTTTTTGAATTGCTTATCAAAGATAAGGCCTGTTCCTTTTCCGATGACAAAACGCAATGAAACTTTTGAAAAACCATCTTGATGATTGTAGTGCTCAAAAAAATATGCTGAGTCCTTCATGGTGTTTTGTGACATATCGACAATCGACTCAGCATTTCCATTATCGAACGACGCGAAGCCCTTGAATCCGCCGTTATTTGCCGAATCCCAGACAATACCATGCAGTTGCAATCCAAAATAGTTCACTTTATCTTTAAACATCACATCGATACCAAGCTCGCCCTGTCTCACATCATATACCGTCGCCTCGACATGGTCCCGGTCCGTTTTTGCCCCTTGAAATTGTATCGATCCGTCATCGATACGAAACTCTGTATTCTGAACAGCACCGATCGGGACAAGCGTTCCGCCGGCATAAACAAGGGCAACACGCTTCACGTCGGCATACGGTATGTTTTCCCGTTCCTTGACAGACACCCCTCTGCCCCCCCCGGCGACGGCAACGGCATCGGCCATCTCATGGGCCATCAGGGTATTCCCGGTTTTATTCGTATGAAAGTCATATGGATAATTGTACAGCTCCGTCCCATAGCGGTGGAAGACGGACCGGAACAAGGGAAGGAAATCAATAAACGCGACATGCTCTGCCGCAAGCCGCGCGTTTAAGTAGGTTGAAGGCGCGGTACGATCCGTCAGGAGCTGCGATCTGTCCGGAATGGTTATCAGCAAAAAGTCCGCACCAGACTTTGCAACGCCCGCTCTCAACTCGAGCAAGTTTCGTAAATACGCATCCCATCGGCAGGAAATCTCCTCGATATTCCTTTGATCAAGAATTTCACTTGTTGTATTGACAATGTTCTTCTGTCTATCTGACAAACTGTCACAGAATCTTCCAGCATACCAGGGGTCATCCTTGGCCTGAACAGCCGCCTCCATGGCATTATTTTTCACAATTTTATAGTTCAGGGCCGATGCAATCTGCACAATTCGTAAATTATGAAAAAATGAGTACACGGCATTAAACTCTTGCGGAGGGAGCCGTCGTGAACGTCTGAAAGACTTGCCGTTCATCGTCTGCACATCATTATAATAGAACTGGCAGACGACAATATCCGGCGACAATTTGCGCCCCTTTTCTTCCCAATAATCCAACTCGTCGACGATATCGAAAAAGGGGATGCCGGCATTGAACACCTCGAACTCCATAGCCGGATATTTCTTCTTCAAAAAGGCACTGAGCAGAGCGGGCAAGCTGCTCTCATTATCAACCCCGACGCCATAGGTAAAAGAATCGCCAAGACAAAGTACCCGCACAACGTTCTTCTTGTCAGGATGTTGTGCTATCCCGGGGCTGAAACGAAACCCTGCGGAACTGGTGGACACATGATAGGGCAGCCCCTTGATCAAATTGTCCTGCACATCAAGATTCGGAGACAAGTCACCGAACAAATTGGAATAAAAATCATATCCAACATAGGACGGGGCAGATTTTACACAAAAGCGCAGGGCAAGCTCAACAGATGCAAGCAATGCGATGGTAACGAGAAAAACCATAACCGTAGTTAGCAAGAGTCTGTACACCCGACTATTTGCTAATTTTGAGAAAAGCATTTCAAGTCTCTCCGCCAACAAGGATGGTTATTCTACGCATGGCAAGAAAATAAAAAAAAGCATGCCTCAGAAAACTTCCAAACAAGAACAGCAAGACTACCTTGACGACTCAACATGTTTGACACGTTGCTGCAACAGGCATCAGCCCTGGCAAGACCAGACCCGGGTACGCCCTCTGCCCAGATCCTTTGTATTGCGCTGCCCGACATACCCATATCGCTCCGCCTTGTCCAACCACCCTTGAACAATTGCGCGCGCTCCCGTACAGTGCAACGATGTCGCCCCCAAAGCCCGACGACGACCACTCGCCAGACAGACGCTACGAGCGCGGCCTGACCCTGCGCTACACGGCCGCCCTGGCCCTGGTGGCCGCCCTGGCCCTGCTTTCCTATGGGCTTTTCCGCCACAGCATGGCCACTATCGACCGTTCGGCCGTCATCACCGCCGTGAGCGGCTCCCAGCGTCTGCTGACCCAGCGCGTCCTGGCCCAATGCCTGCTGCTCTCCGCAGCCGACGACGAGGAAGCCGGCCGGGACATCCGCTCCCACCTCGTCCGGGCCATCACTTTGCTCCGGGAAAACCATGAGCGCCTGCTCGCCGATCTGCACGACCCCGACTCCATCGCCGCCCATTCGCCGGAGCTGGCGGCCGTCTATTTCAAACCACCCTTCGAGCTTGACCGGCGCATGAAATTTTTTACCGAAAACGCCCGGGAATTCGCCCAGTCCGGCGCCGGCCGCCCGGCCCTGTCCGATCCCATCTTTCTCAACATCCTGGCCTTTGGCGAAAACGAACTGCTGCGTGACTTAAACGCCGTGGTTGCAGCCTACCAGCGCCAGGCCGCAACCCGCCTGGGTACCCTGCGCAGCCTGCAAACCGCGGCCACGGCCGGCATGCTGCTGCTCCTGCCCCTGGTCGGCTGGTTCCTGTTCCGGCCCATGGTGCGGCGCATCTGCCGGGATCGCCGCGGCCTGCAACGCGCCAACGAGGCCCTGGCCCGCCAAGCCGTCACCGACCAGCTCACCGGGGCCTACAACCGCCTCAAATTCAATGAGGTCATGAGCCACGAAATAGACTTGGCCGCCCGCTACGGCCAACCCCTGGCCGTGGTCATGTTCGACATCGACCACTTCAAGGCGGTCAACGACACCCACGGGCACGCCGCCGGCGACGACATGTTGCGGGAGCTGGTCCGCCGGGTGCAGGCGGCCATTCGCTCCGTGGACTGGCTGTTCCGCATCGGCGGCGAGGAATTCCTGGTGGCCGTGCCCCAGACCAGCCTCGAAAACGCCGCGCTCATGGCCGAGAAACTGCGCGTCGTAGTGGCTGCCGCGCCTTTTCCCCGGGATATCCCCGGCAGCATCAGCCTCGGCGTGGCCGAACTGCGCCCCGGCGAAACCGTCGAGGAACTCATGGGCCGCGTCGATGCCGCCCTCTACGAAGCCAAAAACACCGGCCGCAACAAGGTGGCGACGGCCCGGCCGGCACAGCCGGACGCCCGGGGCGGGTCCCCGATTCCCGAGGCAAGCCGGCCGGCCTCCCACGATTCCTGAACGCCCGCGCTGCCCGAACGTGCTTGCGCGCACCCGTCGCAGCGCCGCCGCACCGCGGTTATCCCCTGCCCAGGGGCGCAAGCGGCGCAATGCCCGCCCCTCCCTGGCCGCCATTGCCGACGCCGGCCAGGGCTTCCAGGCGGGCGCGGTCGAGAATTTCCACACTGTGCCCGGCAAGGGCGATGACGCCCTCGTCCGTGAATCGTCGCAGCACCCGGGACAGGGTTTCCGGGATGGTGCCGAGATAGGCGGCAAGCTGGCCCTTGGGCAGGTCCAGGGAAAGCCGCTGTTTTCCGCTCTCGGCCGCAAGCAGCAGCAGATGGGCGGCCAGCCGGGCCGGCACTTCCCGAAGGCTTAGATCCTCAAGCTTTTTCACGAGCTGGCGCAGGCGTATGGAGAGCAGCCCCAGCATGTTCATGGCCAGATCCGGATCGGCGGCAATGAGCCCCCGGAAGCGTTCCCGGGGGAAAAAAAGGTAGTCGCCGTCTTCCAGGGCCTGGGCGCTGGCCGGGTAGGCGGAACCGGAAAAAACCGCCACCTCGGCAAACACCTCTCCCGGGCCGAACACGTGCAGGATGTGCTCCTTGCCGCCAAGCGACGTCTGATAGATGCGCACCTTGCCCGAGGCCACGGAGAAAAATCCCCGGGCCGGATCGCCGGCAAAAAAAATGTCCTGGCCCCGGGAATAGGTGCGGACTTCGGCCACCCCGGCCAGGGCGGCCTGCTCCCGGGGGCCAAGACCGGAAAAAAGGCCTATGGCGGCCACGGCCTGGGCTTTATCCATGCGTGTTTCCCCGTTTTGACGTAAGTCAAGGCAACGCGGCGGCCGATCGGCCATCCTGGGCCAAACGCCTGTTTGCGAAAGGATGCGCCATGACTTTGAAACCCTTCGTACTGGAAACCTGCCGGGGCGTGAAGCCGTCCGGCTGTCCCCACGCCCTGCCGCTGCCGGCGGATTTCGGGCCGGCCCTGGCTCTGGCCGGCCGCTGCCTGGGAGCCTATACGGACGGCATGCGCCCGGGATTGCGCTTTGCCGACATCCTCTTCCCCGGCGGCCTGCCGGGACTGCCGGCCTGGGCGGCGTCATGACCGCCCTGGGCCTTTCCCTCGAAATCCTGGGGCTGCTGCTCTACGCTGCCCATGCCCTGCGCGGCGGCGATAGGGGCCTTGCCGCCGCGGCCCTTGCGCTCGCGGGGCTGGCCCTGTCCCGACGCCGGTTTGCGCCGTACGTTCTGGGGCCGGCCCTGATCGCCGCCGCCCTGGCCTTTGGCGCTGCCGGCCGGGACATGGTCCTTTTCCGCATGGCGGCCCAATTGCCCCACGCCCGCCTGCTCGCCATCATGGCCGGGGTGGCGGCGGCCTGCCTGGCCGGCGGGCTGTTCGCCTTCTCGCGACGGGCGGCGGCGTTTTACGCCCGGGGCGGGCATGCCCCCCTGGCCCAGGCGGCGGCCTTCTGGATCACGGCCGGCGCGCTGGCCCTGGCCCGGGCCAGGGCCCCGCTGCCCCTGCTGCTCGCCGACCGGTTTTTCCCTGTTTCCGGCCTGCTCGAAATCACGCTCCTGGCCCTGTACGCCGCCTGGCTGACAGGCCGGATGCTCGACGCCGGGCGCACGGGCCCGATCCGATCAACATATTGGTCGGCTTTTTCCCTGGTCTTTTTCGGGCAACTGGCTTTGGGACTGGCCGGGGCCGGACAGTTGCTCATGACCGGGGCGCTGCATCTGCCCGTGCCGGCCCTGATCGTTGCCGGGCCGATCTACCGGGGCGAGGGCTTTTTCATGCCGATCCTGTACCTGTCCACGCTGCTGCTGGTCGGGCCGGGCTGGTGTTCGCATCTGTGCTATATCGGCGCGGCAGACGACGCCTGCGCCCGGCTTGGCCGCAAGATTCCCAGACGGCTTCCCGGCCGGCTCGTGTACTGGCGTCTGGCCACGCTGGCCCTGGCGGCGGGATTGGCGACGGGGTTTCGGGCCATGGGCGTGGGAACGGCGGTTGCCGTCGCCAGCGCGGCCGTTTTCGGCCTGATCGGACTTGGCGTCATGGCCACGGCCTCGCGGGCCGCCGGCGTCATGGTCCACTGCACCATGTTTTGCCCCATCGGCCTGATCGGCAATGTGCTTGGCAGGATAAGCCCGTGGCGGGTGCGCATCGGGCCGGGCTGCGACGGCTGCGGCCGCTGCTCCCGGGCCTGCCGCTATCTGGCCCTGTCCCCGGCCGATCTGGCCCGGGGCCGGCCGGGGCTGTCCTGCACGCTGTGCGGCGACTGCGTCGGGGCCTGCCCGTCGGGGAGAATCGGGTTCCGGTTCCCGGGGCTTTCGCCGGATGCGGCGCGCCGGGCCTTTCTGACGCTGGTGGTGGCCCTGCACGCCGTCTTTCTGGGAGTGGCGCGGCTCTAACCGGCCGCGCCGCCGCCGGCCCCCGGGCCGGGCTTTTGCGCCAGCGACCTCTGGTAGGCCTTCCAGCCGGGGCACCAGCCCGTGTGCCACCGCCACAACCGGGCAAGGATGGAATCCGGCTTCTTTTCCGCCAAGGCCCGCAACCGGCACGCCTCACAAGAATGCTGTCTGGCCATCACAACCTCCCGCACGATTGGTCGGCAAACGGCCGGCCCACGTTCCGGCCGCCCCGGGACCTATCCCACATCCGGGACGATCGGGAAAGAGGCCTTCCCGTCGCCCCCCGGCGACAAGGCCGGGAAACGCGGTCCTCCGCGCCTCCCCGGCCCTGCCGTGCTTTCCACAACATCCGTGGATCGTGGAAAGGGTTCCCTGCAAGGGCGTGCCGCCCGCCGACCAGACCGGCCGCTCAGGCCCGGCCCCCTGGCAGCGCCGGCCGCCGACCGGCGGTCGGAATCGCCGCCGCGCCGCTTTCGTCCTTCATTTCCCCGATAAGCCCTTTGAGGGCCTGGGCCTGCTCGGCCAGTTCCCCCACGGCCCGGGCCGACTGGCGCATAGCGTCGGACGTTTCCGACGAGATCCGGCTGACGGCCTCGATGGACCGGTTGATCTCCTCGGAGGTGGCGGACTGCTGTTCGGCGGCCGTGGCAATGGAGCGCACCTGCCCGGACGTGGTTTCCACCAGGGCGACAATGCCCTTGAGCGATTCGCCGGCCTGCCCGGCGAGGTCCGTGGCCCCGTCGATGGCCGAGACGGCCTGTTCGACGTTGCCCACGTTCTTGCGGGTGCCGTCCTGGATGGCCCGGATGGCGTCGCCGACTTCCGAGGTTGCGGTCATGGTCTTTTCGGCCAGCTTTCGCACCTCGTCGGCCACTACGGCAAAGCCCCGACCGGCCTCGCCGGCCCGGGCCGCCTCGATGGCGGCATTGAGCGCCAGCAGATTGGTCTGGTCGGCAATGTCGGAAATGACGTTGAGCACCCGGCCGATGCCCTCGGCCTGCCGGCCAAGCGTCGTCATGTCGGTCTTGAGCCCCAGGGCCTGGGTCTGGACGTCGCCGATGCCCTTGATGACCCGGGCGACGATTTCCGCCCCGCTTTCAGCCTGTTGTCTGGCGTTTTCGGCGGCGGCCGCCGCTTCGCCGGCGTTTCTGGCCACTTCGAGCACGGTGGCGTTCATCTCTTCCATGGCCGTGGCCGTCTCGCCCACCCGGCCGCTTTGCTCCTCGGCGCCCCGGCTCGATTGTTCGATCTGGGCGGAGAGCTCCTCCGAGGCCGACGACAGGATGTCCACCACGTCCTCAAGCTTGGCCGCCGCCTGGAGCATCCCCTCGGCCCTGGCCCGCTCGGCGGCCTGCCGGGCCGCGTCGGCCTCTTCGGACGCCCTGGCCGCCCGGGCCGATTCCTCGCCTGCCAGCCGGGTCTTCTCGTCGGCCTCGGCGATCTTGCCCTTGAGGCTGGCCACCATGGTGCGCAGGCTGTCGGCCAGCTTGCCGATCTCGTTTCGCAGCTTCAAGGACAGGGAGCTGTCCAAATTCCCGGCCGCCACGCCCGAGGCATATTCCTCAAGCTGCTTAAGCGGCCTGACCACGACCTTTTCCAAGGCAAACAGGCTGACGGCCATCAGCATCAGGACGGCCATCGCCCCCATCATCATCATGAAGTTGCGCTGCGCAACGGCCGGGGCCTCGATTTCCTCCGCATCCATGGAGAAGCCGATCACCCAGTTCCAGTCCGGCACACGCGTCCAGACCGCCTTCCGCAGCTTTCCGTCGCGCATGTAGGCTTCCTCGCCCTTGGGGGAGGAAAGCATGGCCGCGATGCCCGGTTCTCCGGAAATATCCTGCATCAGCCTCTCGGGATTGGGATGGCCCACCACCACGCCCTTGGGCGAAAGAATGAACGGATACCCCGTTTTTCCCACCCGGGTGGATTCGATGTAATCGGCGATCAGCCGGTCCAGGCGGTAGGACATGCCCACCCCGCCCAGCACTTTGCCGGATTCATCGAAAATGGGGGACGTCACGCTCACGATCAGATTGCCGGTGGCAATGCTCTTCAGCGGCATGCTGCTGTACCCGCCCCTGCCGGCCAGGGCGGCCTTGACGTATTCACGGTCGGCCAGATCATTCAATTTGGAAGGCTTGCCCTGGGTCATCAATACCAGCTGCTTGCCCTGGGTATCGAAAACATAAAATGAATTCACATTTTGCGAGGCACGCGACATGGCAGAAACAATCGCTGTTGCCTCATCAAGGCCCTTCCCGGAGAGAAGCATCTCCCGCAAGATCGGGATATTGGAAGTGGCCCGCACCAGTTCCATCTGCATTCTTCCAAAATCGGCTGCGGATTTTGCAATCGTGTCGACCATGATATCCATCTCATGCTCTTTTGAATCGACAGTCTCCTTAAAAATCGAATTGGCGACGACACAGATCAGGACGGACTGAACAAGGAGAACAACCACTCCGATGATGAGAACCATTGTCGTTCGGATGCCTCGCGAGACCATGCGCCACCTCTTGCGTTAAAAATATGAATCGAAACACACAGTTCGCGTAACATATGCCGCCAGTCGCGTCCATGGCCCGCCTCCGCCCATCTTCCGTTGCGAGCAAACGCCTTGACCTTTTTCCTGCTGTCCGGTTTAACATGGCGGTATCTGCCGCCAGTGCGCCGGCAGGCCGGGCAACCGCCTCTCGTCTTGTCTTGCGCCCCAAGCCGCAAAAAACACCGGCTTGCGCCTTAGGCGCATCAATGTCCGGCACTATGCCGGCATCATGCGACAACGCAAAAAAGATCATCTTTTTGACTTAGGTCAAACCGCTTTTGCCCCGGCCCGCGTAGACCCGAAACAACGGAAACGGAAAACCAACCCGAAACCCAAACGGAGGACGACATATGTTTTGCTACCAGTGCGAACAGACGGCCAAAGGCATCGGTTGCGACAAACTGGGCGTGTGCGGCAAGCAGCCCGAAGTCTCCGACCTGCAGGACCTGCTCGTCTACGCCCTGACCGGGCTGGCCCAGGCCGCCGTGGCCGCCAAGGCCGAAGGGATCGCCGTCCCCCTTGAGACGGGACGCTTTTTCGCCAAGGCCATGTTCTCGACCCTGACCAACGTCAATTTCGACGCGGCCGATTTCAAGCCCCTGATCGAGGACGCCGTGGCCAAGCGCGACGCCCTGGCCGCCCTGATCGCCGCCAAACTGCCCGAAGGCCCGGCGACCTTCCGCCCGGCCGCCGACCTGCCCGGCCTGATCAGCCAGGGCGCGCCCCACGGCCTCAAGGCCATCCCCGAAACCAACCCGGACATCCGCTCGCTCAAGCACACACTCATTTTCGGCATCAAGGGCGTGGCCGCCTACGCCGACCATGCCGCCATCCTCGGCCAGGAAGACCCGGCCCTGTATGAATTCCTCTACGAGGGCATGGCCGCCACCTTCACCACCGACAAGGACCTGGGGGCCTGGGTCAGCCTCGTGCTCAAGTGCGGCGAAGTCAACCTGCGCGCCATGGAGCTGCTCGACGCCGCCAACACCGGGGCCTACGGCCATCCCGTGCCCACGACGGTGCCGCTGGGGGCCAAGGCCGGCAAGGCCATCCTGGTTTCCGGCCACGACCTCAAGGACCTCAAGCAACTCCTCGAACAGACCGCCGGCAAGGGCATCGCCATCTACACCCACGGCGAGATGCTGCCGGCCCACGGCTATCCCGAACTCAAGAAATACCCGCACTTCCACGGCCACTACGGCACGGCCTGGCAGAACCAGCACAAGGAATTCGCCGCCTTCCCCGGCGCGATCCTCATGACCACCAACTGTATCCAGAAGCCGGCCGCAAGCTATCTCGGCAACATCTTCACCACCGGCCTTGTCGGCTGGCCCGGCGCGACCCACGTCAAAAACGGCGAGTTCGGCCCGGTCATCGAAAAGGCCCTGGCCATGCCCGGTTTCCCCGAAGACACGGACAAGGGCACGGTCATGACCGGCTTTGCCAGAAACGCCGTCATGGGCGTGGCCGGCACGGTCATCGACGCGGTCAAGGCCGGCAAGATCCGCCACTTCTTCCTGGTGGCCGGCTGCGACGGGGCCAAGCCCGGCCGCAACTACTACACCGAGTTCGTGGAGAAGGCCCCGGCCGACACCATCGTGCTGACGCTGGCCTGCGGCAAGTTCCGCTTCTTCGACAAAAAGCTCGGCGACATCGGCGGCATCCCGCGCCTGCTCGACATGGGCCAGTGCAACGACGCCTACTCCGCCATCCAGGTGGCCGTGGCCCTGTCCAAGGCCTTCGGCTGCGGCGTCAACGAACTGCCCCTGTCCATGATCCTCTCCTGGTACGAGCAAAAGGCCGTGGCCATCCTGCTGACGCTGCTCCACCTCGGCATCAAGAACATCCGCCTGGGACCCACCCTGCCGGCCTTCCTGACGCCCAACGTCCTCAATTATCTGGTCGCCAACTACGACATCAAGCCCATCAGCACGCCTGATGCGGACTTGAAGGCCATCCTCGGCTAAGGGGAAGGCCGGTTTCGGGCGGCCCCGCTCCGGCAACAGGGGCCGCCCAAAGGAATTTCGCCATGAAGCGCAAGATCATCGAAATCGACGAATCGCTCTGCAACGGCTGCGGCCAGTGCGTCACGGGGTGCGCCGAAGGGGCCCTGGCCATCATCGACGGCAAGGCCAGAATCGTGGCCGACCGCTTCTGCGACGGCCTGGGCGCCTGCATCGGCCACTGCCCCACCGGGGCGCTGCAAATCATCGAACGCGAAGCCCCGGAATTCGACGAAAAGGCCGTGGAAGAACATCTGGCCGCCGGCAAGAAGCCCGCCGCCCCCGCCGGCTGCCCGGGAAGCCGGCCCATGGCCATGACCCCGTGCCAGCAGGCCAACATCCCCGCCGCCCAGCCGGCAACCGGCGCGTCGGCCCTGTCCACCTGGCCCATCAAGCTGCGGCTCGTGCCCCCCAACGCCCCGTTTCTTCGCGGCGCGCGCCTGCTTCTCACGTCCGATTGCGTGCCTCCGGCCTTTCCGGCCTACGCCGGCGCCTTCCTGCCCGGCCGGGTGGCGCTGCTGGGCTGCCCCAAGTTCGACGACGTGCAGAGCTACGTGGACAAACTCGCCGCCATCGTGCGCGAAAACGACATCGTCGATATCACGGTCTTGCAGATGGAAGTGCCCTGCTGCTCCGGCATGTCCCGCATCGCCGCCCTGGCCGTGGCCGCCTCGGGAAAAACCGTCCCCGTCACCCAGGTGGTGGTCACCCGCCGCGGCGAGATCGCCGGCATGCAGCCGGTGGGACGGTGAAGGGGGGAGAGAAGCGTGAAGACGGAAGACGAAAGATGAAAGATGCTCCGGCGGCCGGGGGGATAATCCCCCCGGACCCCTTTGACGAAAAGGCAAGGTGATCGTGATGAAGAAGATCAACGTGTTCGACGAGGGACCGTTCAAGGACACCGGGTACGGGATGCTGTGGGTCCACGACTCGGCCAACTTCCGCATCATCAATTTCAACTTCAAGGCCGGACAGACCCTGCCCGTGCACTCCCACGACGTGGACGGCGAACTGTCCATTGCCGTGCTGGAAGGCCAGGGGGAATTTCTGGGCGAGGGCGACGCCGCCATCCCGGCCAAGGCCGGCGACGTGCTGATCTGCCCCATCGCCGCCCCCCACGGCATCCGGGCCGCAACCGACATGCGGGTGCTGGTGACCATCGCCCCGCCCCCGTGATCGCCGGACCGAAGCCGTCAATCTGACGCCGCCCTAAAAATAAAACACCGGACCATGCAATTCCAAAGGGTTGCAGGTCCGGTGCGACTTGCTTTTGACCGGCATATGTGAAAAAAGGCGCAAAGGACGGGACAACATATTACAGTACACGGTTCCAGCCTGCATGGGAAGCCGACAACGGCCTGTTTCCCAGCCAGTTCCCAGGCGATGCCGGGACGGGACGCGGCGAGGCGGACTGACGCGCGAAACGCCAACCCCGCGCGGAAGAACGCGGCGCAAAAGCAACGGCCACATGGCGGACGCGAACCCGCCGGCCTCCTGACACGGACCCCAAGCCATAAGGACTTTGGCGCAGCGGTCTCGCCCCGTCCCGTCCCGGCGTCGCCTCCATCCAATGCCCCGGCCGCGTCTCTGGCCGGTCAGTCCACGACCACCCGGTTGCGGCCCTGTCCCTTGCCCCGGTACAGCGCCGCGTCGGCTCTCCGGATCACGTCGTCGATCATGTCGCCAGACCGGACTTCGGCCGCGCCAATGGTCGCCGTGATCGGCGCCGACAGCATGTCGCAGTCCAGGGCCGCCGCCTCGATGCGCCGCCTGATCCGCTCCAGCAGGGACGTCGCGCCTTCCAACCCGGTGCCCGGCAAAAGCAGCAGGAACTCCTCGCCTCCCCATCGCGCCGCAAGATCGCACTCCCGCACGCAATCCGTCATGATCCGGGCTATCTCGCACAGCAGCCTGTCGCCGACCTCGTGGCCACAGTCGTCATTGACCCGCTTGAAGTGATCAATGTCGACCATGGCCACGACAAAGCCGTGGTTGTAACGCGAGAAGAGGGCCATGGCATCGTGGAGCGCCTCCTCGACATGTCGCCGGTTGGGCAGACCGGTCAGGCTGTCGGTGCGCGACATCCGTTCCAGGCTGCGATTGAGGGCTTCCAGTTCGGCCTTGGCCCGATGGAGTTCGTCATTGGCCTCGTGCAACTCGCTGGTCCGCTCCAGCACCCGGGCTTCAAGAGTGGTGTTGAGCGCCGCCAGGGCCGCCTCGGCGCGGCGGCGGCGCAGCCGGTTGACGGCCAGGCCCAGGACAAGCAGCGTCTCGGCAACCATCAGGATGAACCCGCTCAAAATATAGTACTTATATTGCCCCCAGACCGTTTCGTCGCGGAAGAGAACCCGGCTGCCGTCCGGCACTGCGGATTCGGAGATGCCGAAACGCAGCAAGGCCCGTTGGTCAAAGGCGTAGGAGCTGACCTCCGCGGCAAGCGATTCCTCGGACGGCTCACGCCCGTCAAGGGCATCAAGCATCCAAAGGGCCGTGCGCCGGCCAAACAGACGGAAGTCCGTGGCATAGCCGCCGACGGCCCCGCTCCCCAGCATTTGCCGGGCCATCACGAAAACCGGAACAACGGCCTGCTGCACGATATCGTCGGCGACCTGGACCGGAATATAGGAGCGGCCGTCCCTGTCCAGGGCATAGCGGATAAACAGAATTGCCGCGTCATCGGCGGCGACGGCGACCTGTTCCAGCATGGCCGCATGGGACAGGTCCGAGGTGAGCGTGAAGGAAAGTCTGCCCGTATAGCGGGCTACGACTTTTCCGACGTCGTCCGCCAACCGCCGTTCCTCCTCCGATGCGCCGAGCACGACGAGCACAGTCCTCGTCTCTGGACGCAATTTGAGGATCAGATCAATATTTTTTTCAATGTCGGAGAGCGTCGTACTCCAGGAAAGCACTTTGAAATGCGGTTCCGCCACCGGACTGCCATCCCTGTCCAGAGCGATGAAGCACGGAATGTCCCGAAACGTCTCACGCAAGGCATGGGTATACAACCCGGTGAGGGCCTTGCCCGCAAAAACGGCATCCGGCTTCCAGTGACTGTACTTCAGCGCCAGATAGCGCCCCGTCTCTGCAACATAGGATGGCAGGGCTTCAAAGCTGGGCAAATTGACATATTCCGCCGAGACGCGGACGTCGAATCGGCGGCTGGCGCGCAGCGTCTCCAGCAGCCCCTGATCGAACTGGGCGGTGGCAGGATGGTCCTGATTGAAATTGTGCAGAAGCAGCACGTTCTTCCTGGGCAGCGCCCAGGCTGGAACGGAACCGGCAAGCAGGATCAGAACACTTGCAGCGCAGCACAAGCGCGGCCAGCGCTTGACAAACCGTTTCATCACATTGGGCCGTCTATCGTCCATTATTGTCTTTCAGACCACACGGGAGGCGGCTGCGGCAAGGGCAGGTTTGCGGGGGCCGCTTGTTGCGGGGGTTTATCCCATGACGGCCGGCGGCGACGGGGCCGGCGCAAAATCCGGAAAGATCTCTGCCGCTTTTTTCTCCGGCAGGCCCAGATGCCGGGCGGCGATCACGGCGGCCACGTCGCGCCAGTCCGTGGCCACGGGGAGATCGACGCCGCCGATGAGCCGGTGCGAGGCCAGACCGGGCCAGTCGCCAAGCACCCGGCCGCCGGCCACCGGGCCGCCCAGGACGAGCATGGCTCCGCCGTGGCCGTTGTCCGTGCCGCCAAACCCGTTTTCCCGGGCCGAACGGCCGAATTCGCCCAGGGCGATGATGACGGTGTCGTCAAAGGCCCTGCCCAGGCCGGCAACCAGTCCGGCCAGCCCCTGGGCGGTTTCCCGCAGCCGGTCGGCCAGATAGCCTTTCACGCCGCCCTGCCCTGAGTGGGTGTCGAAGCCGCCCACGGCCAGAAAGGCCAGGGCCGCGTCCCGGCGTTTGGCCAGTTCCCCGCCGAACCGTTCGCCAAAGGCCGCAAAGACCGGGGCCGGGATGGCCACCGAGGCCACCCGCCTGGACTCTTCAAGATATTTGGCCAGAAGCTCCTGACGGGAGCTGCGCCCTGCGGCAAAGGCCTTGCCCAGGGCTCCCTGTTTGGCAAAAAGTTTTCCTGCCGCCTCGAAAAGCGCCTGATCCTCGACAGGCAGCGGCGGCAGCGCCGGCCCCCGCCCCGGGGCGATCATGTTGTAATGAGGCGCGCCGGCATAGACAGCCGATTGCGAGGCCACGACCATCTGGGAGCGTTCGCCGCCAAGGGCCAGGGCCAGCCGGCCCAGCCAGCCGTTTCTGCCCCCTTTGGCCGGCTGCGGCGCGCCGCGCTCGAAATCGTCCAGGGCCGGGGCATGGGCGGCGACAACGCCGGGCATGCCGCAGGCGGGAATGACGGCCAGTTTCTTCTGCGCGTAATACGGAGCCAGGGCGGCCAGGGCCGGATGCAGGACAAAGCCCTGGCCCAGGTCGTGCCCGCCGCAGTCCCGGGGCAGGGCCGTGGTCGGACGCAGGTAGGCGTAGAGGGGGTCTGCCGTCGGCGCGAGCATGGACAGACTGTCCGGTCCGCCGGCCAGCAGCACCACCACGAGCTGTTTGCCGGAGCGCCAGGGGGTTTTGACCGGTTCCCTGCCCTTGCCGCCGGCTTTGCCGGCCCGGGCGGCAGCGCCGCGTTCGGCATGTCCGGCCAAAGCCGCCCCCGGCAGCGCCCCCGCAACCCCCAAAGCGGCCAAGAATCGCAGCACATCGCGTCGTCGCACGCTTTTTCCCTATAGCGCCTCCGGCGGCCGGGAGGGGGTCACCCCCTCCCGGACCCTCCCGGACGGAAAGGCAGGGCAAGGGCCGGAGGCATTCACGACTCCGGCGCCCATCCGCCGTCCCTTCCACCCTTACCCCCCTTTATCCAGGGGGTCCGGGGGGGATGATCCCCCCCGGCCGCCGGAGGCCGCCTTTCGTTTCGTTTCGTTTCGTTCCCCTTCGCGTCAACCGCAATGGGGAACAGGTCTAATACCGCATGAAATCCGGCGACCCCAGGATGACCGCCGCGCCGATGTCGCCGGCAGTCCGTTGCACAGCCTGCCGTGTGGCCGGCGACAGGGTCGGTCCCAGGGTTTCGGCCAGGGCCGCTTCCGAAGGCCGTTGTTGTTTCAGGCCAAGCCCGGGGATGCGCCCGCCGGCCAGATCCCCGGCAAAGGCCAGCCGCCTGGGCAGGGCTTCGGCCTTGAGCCAGCCTGCGGAAGCCACGCCGTAGCCCTCAGGCCCCTCGGCCGCATACAACGGCTGGCCAAGGCCGGCCAGTTCCCCAGCCAGGGCGGCGGTGTCCGTGGGCACGCCGCCAAGCGCCCGCACAGCCGAAACCACGTGGCGCAGCGGCGGTTTAAGACGCCCGCCCAGGTATTTCGGATCGAAAAACTCCGGGCTGGTGAAAAGAGCCAGCAGGGTTTCGCGAATATCCCCGCCGTTTTTGACGAACCCGTCGGCCAGCCGGGCCACCAGGGCGGCCGGCGGATCGTCGGCCAGGAAATAGACGGCCAGCTTGCGGCAGATGGTGCGGGCCGTGGCCGGATGCTCGGCCAGGATGCGCAGGGCCTGGGCCCCTTCGCCAAGGCCGGCGCCTTTGACGGACCGGCCCAGGAAGACCTTGTCCGACGGATCGTGGCGCTCCACGTCGAAATAGAATCCGCCCGTGTCCGAATCCGCCCGGGAGGCCCCCACCCGCCAGCCGGTCAGGATGCGGGCCAGGGCCATGACGTCGGCCGGTTTCTGGGGCCCGCCCGGCCCGAGGGTGTGGTTGGCAAGCAGGGCCGTGGCGTAGGTGGCGTTGATGTCTTCCCTGACCGAGGCGCCGTCCTCGCGGTGGACGATGTTCTTCCAGTTGTCCCGGGCGATCAGCATGGCCGGGTGCATGGCCGTGGCCGCCAGCAGGTCGAAAAACTTCCCCATGGCGTTGGGGCGGATGGCCTCGCGTTCAAACGATCCGGCCCACAGGTAGGCCAGCCCCTTTTTGCCGCCCAGGGCGAAATGGTCGCTCCAGAAGGCGACCATGAGTTCGTAGAGCTGGCGTTTGGACAGGATGGCCCGCAGCAGGCGGGCCTTGGCCGCGTCCAGGACGACCACGTCGGCCCGGTCGAAGGTGCGGCGCATGGCCTCGGGCCCGGGCGGCGTGCCGGGAGCGGCGGCCGAGGGGCCGTATTCCCGAAACAGCCGGATGGTGTCCAGGGATTCCGTGGGCAGGGCGGCCAGGGCCCTGGCCAGCTCAGGCGGATCGTCCAGGCTTTCGGGAGCCAGTTGCCGGCGGATGAATTCGGCCACGCCCATGCCCGCCACGGCTTCGATGTCGCCGGGAGCCGGCCCGTAGGTCAGGCGGGAAACGGCATGAGCCGCCCTCTCCGCCGTATCCGGCGGTCCGGCCGCAACCGGCGCGGCGGCAACGGCAAAAAGGACAAGCGCCAGCAGGCCCGGCAAAGCAGCGGCAAGCCCGGCGAAACAGGTACGGAAATGCGGCAAAACGGCCATTTGGCGAGTGTGCGCGGCCAAAGGCCAAATGTCAATTGTGCGCCGTTGCGTCATGCGTGCTGCGCTCCGTTTCCGGCTATGCTATCCATTTTGTAACGCAAGGAGGCATGCTATGGAAGTCTATACGCGCCAGACAATCGTCAGATACGGCGTCGGCTTCGGCTCGGCCCTGGCCATGGCCGTATCCTTTACCCTCAACAAATCCATCTTCTGGGCCATCATCCACGGCATCCTGGGCTGGATTTACGTCTTTTACGCCTGGATCTTCAAGTCGTTCTAAGGCCTGTTCCCCATTGCGGCTGACGCGAAGGGAACGAAACGAAACGAAACGAAAGGCGGCCTCCGGCGGCCGGGGGGGATCATCCCCCCCGGACCCCCTGGATAAAGGGGGTTAAAGGGTGAGAAGGGACGGCGGATGGTCGCGGAAGAACACCGTGAAGAGATCTGCCCTTCCGTCCGGGAGGGTCCGGGAGGGGGTGACCCCCTCCCGGCCGCCGGAGGCGCTATTATAAACACACCCTAGCCCCGGCGCAGCAGGCCGAACCGAAAAATCCACCAGAAGGCGGCCAAGCCGTCGCGCCAGCCGATCTTTTTGCCTTCCTCGTAGGTGCGGCCGTAATAGGACACCGGCACCTCGTAGATGCGCGCCCGCATCCGGGCCACCTTGGCCGTCAGTTCCGGCTCCACGCCGAACCGGTCGCTTTCGATGGCGATTTTCTCCAGCACCTCGCGCCGGAAGACCTTGTAGCAGACTTCCATGTCCGACAGGTTGACGTCGTTAAGCATGTTGGAAAAAAGCGTCAGCATCCGGTTGCCCACCGAGTGCCAGAAGTAGAGTACCCGGTGGGGACCGCCGAGGAAGCGCGAGCCGTAGACCACATCGGCCTTGCCGGCCTGGATGGGGGCCAGAAGCGTCGGGTAGTCCTCGGGATCGTATTCCAGATCCGCATCCTGGATCAGGGCCACGTCGCAGGCGACGGCCGCGAACCCGGTGCGAAGCGCCGCGCCCTTGCCCCGGTTTTGGTCGTGCAAAAGCACCCGCACCCGGGGATCGGCCGGCAGGTCGCGCAGATACTCCCGGCTGCCGTCGGTGGAGGCGTCGTCGATGAGGATGACTTCCGTGGTTTCCGGCCGGGCCAGCACCTTTTCCAGCACCACGGCCAGCGTCCTGATTTCGTTGTAGACCGGAATGACCACGCTGACGGTCAGTGCGCGGCCGGCGGATGCATGCATAGAAAACTCCGTATGTTAATGAGGGGTTACGCCAACAGCCTGGAAATAGCGCGTCCGGCACAGTGTTTCGATGGCGCACAGGGCCGTAAGCGCCTCGCCGAAATCCTCGCGCCCCATGGTGAAGACGCCGTGGCCAAGGACGATGGCCCCGCGCCGGCCCCCGCCGGCAGCCAGGGCCGGGGGCATGGTGTGGACAAGCCCCCTCGGGCCGCAGCCGACCTCGCCCGGCACAATGGGCACGTCGCCCACAAACCGGGCGGCCCGGCAGGCCACATGGCAGGCGTCGCGGCGTTCGCAGCCGGCGGCGTCCTCGCAGTCCATGGACATGACGACCGCGAATTTGGGGTGGCCGTGCAAAATGGCCCGGCGGCCGTCCAGGCGGGCCAGGGCGGCGTGGGCGGCCAGCTCGCTTGAGGCCGTCAGCCCGGCGCACGAGGAACCGTCCAGCGGGCACAGGTCAATGGCCCCGGCCAGCTCGTCCAGGGCGCTGCCGGTCTGGCTGATGGCCAGCACCCCGTCAAGATTATAGGAAATGTTGCCAAACACCGAATCCACCAGTCCCAGCTCCACCGTGGCCCGGCCGGCCTCGGCCATGGCCGCCAGGACCTGTTCACGATCGGCAAACGGCCCGGCGGCCAGCCGGGGCACGGCGGCCGGCGCAGGCGGCAGGCAATCCACGGCCCGGGCAAAGGCGGCCGCAAAGGCGGCGTCGGTCCGGCCGGAGCGCACGGCGGCGAGATAGTCGGAAAAAAACTTCACAAACCCGGCAAAGGCCACGGAGGAAACGGTGATGAAGGGCTGCTCGGGCGACAGCGCTCCGTGGGCCAGGATGCCGTGCCCGGGCAGGTACGCCCCCTTGCGCCGGGACAGGGCCTCGGCGACGGCCGCGGCCGTCGGCCGGACCACCACCGGGATGTCGTGGAAAAAGGTGCGCGTCTCGCAGTCGCGCGGCCGGATGGCCGGGGCTTCGCGGCCGGCCAGGAATTCCAGGATCGTCCGGTACGGTTCGGCCGGCGGCGCGAGCATCAGGCAGGATGCGCCGAGCAGGGCCAACGCCTCGGCCAGCATGGCGTTTTCCGGGGCCTCGCCGGAAAAGGTCAGCCGGTCGTCCAGGCAGACGATGCGGGCCTGCCCGGTTCCGACCAGCCCGGCCGCCTCCAGTCGGGCGGCGAAACGGGCGGTCAGCGCGTCCATGACGCCTCCTTGCCGGCCCAGCCTTGCGGCAACGGCCGTCCCGCAGCGTCCAGGCCCCGCAGCCGGTAGTATTTTTCCCGGGCGGCCAGAAAAGCCGGACGCGGCAACGGCGGCACGTCGATGCCGTCGCCGGCGCTGCCGGGTTCGGTAAAAAAGCGCTGCGGCAGATCGTCGGCAGCGACGTCCAATCCCCGCGTGGCGTTCAGGCGGCGCTCCCGCAAAACCGCTCCCTCCCCCAGCCGGGCCAGCTCGCCGGCCGTGACCGCCTCCCCCGAAACGGCAGACAGGGCCAGGGCCCACTCCTCCAGGCCGACGGCCAGGGACAGAAACGGACAACCGCCCAGGCTGGCCACGGCCGCTGCCGCGTTCTCCCCAAGAAAAACCGCCCGGGCCTTGCCCTCGAAGGCGAACCTGTCCGTGGCCACGGGCTTTCGCAGCAACTCGTGGGCCACGCAGCCCCCCTCCCAGGGATCGGGGCCGGCCGTGGCCACGGCCAGGGACAACGCCAGCCCGTAGGCCCCGCGCGGATCAAAGGCCGGCAGGGCCAGCCCCTTGACGGCCATGACCGGGGCTGCCAGCGAAATCGCCCGGCCCTCTCCGTCCATGGCCGCCATGGCGGCCAGCAGTTCCATCACCCGGGGAGCCCCCAGAGGCCGTCCGGCCGCCTCGGCGTATCCGGCCAGGGCCACGGCGCAGCCGGCCGCCTCGAGGCCGCTGTCCTGACACAAGGCATTGGCGGCCACGGCCAGACCGGGGTCGGCCAGCCCGAGCAGGGCCGTAAAATGGGACAGGGCGTCCAGATCGGGCAGCAGCCGCCCGCCCGGGGCGATGCGCCGGCAGGGTACGGGGCAGCCGGGGCAGGCGACGCCATGGCCGGGAAACAGCGCTTCCAGGCGCGGCGCGTTGACTGCGGCGACATTGGGGAAAAACGTCCGGCGCCAATTGTCCGTCGGCTGCATGCGCCGGCCGCTTGTCAGATCGACCAGGGCCGCCGTGCCGAACCGGCCCAGGCCGCAGGGGCCGGCCAGGGCCGGCGAGGCGGCAATGAGGCGCTCCATGGCCGCCCTGGCCCGGGCCAGGGCCGGCGGATCGGCCGCCGGCGGCGCGCCGTGGCCGGTTGCGGCCACAAAAAGCAGGTTTTTGGCCGCCATGGCCAGTCCCAGCCCACTCCCGGCCATATGCCGGCGATCGGCCGCAATCCCGGCCAGGGGCGAACCGGCCGACGCCGCCGGGCCGATGGCCAGCGCCCCGTCATACGCGCCAAGGGCGGCAAAGACGGCGTCCGTGGACTGGCCCCAGAGCGGCCCGGCCGCCGCCAGTTCCGCCTGCCCGTCCCGGACGGCCAGCCCGCACGGCTGCTCCGCCCGGCCCGTGACCACCACGCCGGCCAGGCCGGCCCGGGCCAGGGCCCCGCCGATGCGGCCGCCAAGACCGCCCCGGGCCAGGCCGCCGGTTCGCGGCGACAGGCCGGTCACGGCCGTCCGGCCGGCCCCGGGCAGATCCAGCCCGGCCAGACGGCCCGGAAAAAAACAGATCGCCGCCCCGGGATCGTCACAGGCCAGATGCGCCGACGCCTCCAGGAACACGCCGGCCAGCCCCCGGCCTCCGGACGCCTGTTCGCGCATCCCCGGCGGCAGCGGCTCACGGCGCACCGTGGCGGCCGTCAGATCGACGTAGAGGATGTTGGGGCGGGGAGTCGGCGGCATGGCATTCCTTGAAGCGTCTTTGTCCCCCGCCGCAGTATCAGAAGGGAAAAGACGAGGCAACGCGCCAGGACCCCTAAAGGCCTGTCCGACCCGGCCGATAGGAGCAACGTCACGTCACGAGCGAGGTCCTTCATGCAGATAGCCGCCCTGAACACCGCCCTCCCGACCACTCTGGCCGCAACGCCCCAGGCAGCAACGTCCCAGACCGCCGACAACCGTCTGACCATGCGCCTGTCGCAGGCAGACGACGGGACATCCGGCAGCGGCTCGCGCAACAGTTCCCTTGCCGGCACGTCCGGGACCTTTGCCGCCGAGATTCTCAACCGGTTGCAGGCCGCGACCACGGCCAGCAATGCCGGGGCGCTCCTGGAAAGCGGCGCAGCCGCAGATCTCCAGGCCTCGCTGGCCGGCTCCATCGAATACATTCGGGAGAAACACGGCGACGCCGCGGCCACGGCCGTCATGGGCATCATCGTCCAGGGCGTGGGCGACGGGTCCGGCGGCGAGGACGCCTTTGGCAACGCCCTGCTTTCCTCGCTCAGGTTCATCGATAGGAATTTCGGCATCGCCGCCGGCGACGCCGCCATGGCCCAATTCAACGGATCGCTCAACAACGCCGTCAACGGCTATTTCCAAAACGGCCAAAGCGAACTGTTCTACGCCGCAGACGGTTCGGACGACGCAACCGGCCAGATCCAGGGCATCCTCTCGTCAACCCTGTCCGACGTGTACGACCGTTTTGGCGAGGAAGCGGCCCAGAGCATTTCCGAGCTCCTGACCGAAAATCTTGAGGAGACCGGCGTCAACCGCGAAGGCCTGGGCAAGGCCCTGGCCGCGGCCGACGACTATCTGCGGGAAAATTACGACACGGCAGACTACGCCGCCCAACTCGTCGACCAGCCCGGCCTCCAGCCGACCGTGGGCAAAGGGGCCGTCCTCGATCTGCTCGTCTGACGGACGGCCTGACCGCCCTCCCCCGCCCGCCGAACGCCCCCTGCCCGGCCAGGGGGCGCACCTTTCCCCCCCGGCCCGACAGCGCGGCATCTCCCCGGCATTTCCGGCAGGACCTGTTCCCCATTGTGTTTGACGCGACGGGGAACGAAAGGCGGCCTCCGGCGGCCGGGGGGAATCATTCCCCCCAGACCCCCTGGATAAAGGGGGCCGGACGCGGCCCTGCGGCTTCAGGGGATGTCCCCGGCGCGGCCTCAGCAGGAAGCCGCGCCCCGGGGCAGCATCAGGGTGACCGTGGTGGTGTCCGCTTCGTCGGACGTCGTCATGCTGGCGCTGCCGCCGTGGGTTTCGGCAATCAGCCGGGCCGAATAGGCCCCAAGCCCGGTGCCGCCGGTCTTGCCCTCGGTGGCGTATTTCTCGAAAAACCGTTCCCGGATGCCCGGCGGCACCACGCCCTGATTGGTCAGGCTCACCGCCACGGCGTCGCCCAGACAGACCCCGACGCGGATGACGCCGCCCTCCGGCGAGGCTTCCAGGGCGTTTTTCAGGCAGTTGGCCAGCATCGTATAGAGCAGCAGGCGTTCGCCAAAAACCCGGATCGTCTCGCCGGGCCCGACAGGGCGGCCGTCGCAGGTCAGGACAAAGGCCGCATGCTTGATCGCGCTCAGGGAAGAAAGCTCCACAAAAAGCCGCTGCACTATGGCCACAATGTCCACGGACTCCGCCTGGAGCAGATAGGTTCCCCGCTCCATCTTGAAGAGATCCAGGGACAGGTTGATCATGGACAGCATCTTGAGGCCGTTTTCCTCGATGAGCCGCACAAAGAGTTCCTGGGTCTCGTTGAGTCCGCCCTCGTCCAGAATCAACTGGGGCAGGCCGATGATGCCCGTCAGCGGGGCTTTGAGGTCATGGCGCATGATCCGGTCCACATCCTCGCGCAATTGGGCCGCCTCCAGGAGCGCCTCGTTTTGCCGGGCCAGCGCCTCACGGGCGGCCCGCAGCTCCAGGTGGTTTTTCACCCGGGCCCGGACCACGGCCCGGCTGGCCGGCTTGACGATGTAGTCCACAGCCCCGAGCGACAGGCCGTGGGCCTCGTCCTCGGGAGCGAACCGGGCCGTGACGAAGACGACAGGGATGCCGCAGGTGGCCGGATCGGCCTTGAGGATGCGGCAGACGGCATACCCGTCCATGCCGGGCATGACCACGTCCAGCAGGATGAGGTCCGGGGCGGCCCGGCGGGCGATGTCCAAGGCGTCGTCCCCGCGCGTGGCCACATGGATGTCGTAGTCCTGGCTCAGGAACTCGGCCAGGACGCGGATATTGGCCGGCACGTCGTCGACGATCAGGACGGCCGGGCGTTTGTCGGATTCGGTCATGGGGGTGTCGGCTCGGCTCCGGACTACAGAAGAAATTCCTTTTGAATTTCCTGAACCTTGTCAAAATTACTGAAAAAGACGTCCAGGATGCGCGGGTCGAAATGGCTGCCCCGGCCGGCGCGCAGGATCTCCAGGGAGGCCTCGATGCCAAACGGCTCCTTGTAGGGCCGCCGGCTGGTCAGGGCGTCAAAAACGTCGGCCACGGCGCAAATCCGCCCGTACAGGGGAATCGCCTCGCCGGCAAGTCCCTTGGGATAGCCTGCCCCGTCCCATTTCTCATGGTGGGACATGGCGATGATCTCGCCCACGCGAAGCAGCTCGAAATTGGAATCGCCAAGGATACGCGCCCCGAAAATGGTGTGCTTCTTCATCACGACCCATTCCTCGGGCGTGAGTTTGGCGGGCTTGAGCAGAATGCTGTCGGGGATGCCGATCTTGCCGATGTCGTGCATGGGGCTGGCCTGCAACACCAGATCCACCTCGGCGTCGGGCAGCCCCAGATGGTAGGCCAGAAGGGCGCAGTAGCGGCTCATGCGCTGGATGTGGTCGGCCGTCTCCTCGTCCTTGAATTCGGCCGCCGCCGCCAGCCGGTGGATGGTTTCCAGGTGGGCCGTCAGAATCACCCGCTGGGATTCCTTGACGTTTTCAAGGGCCATCTGGAGCGCCGAGGTGCGCACCGCCACCATTTCCTCAAGCTCGGCCTGATAGCGCTTCACCTCGTCCTGGGACTCCTTCATTTTCAGCAGCGACCCCATGCGCACCCGCAATTCGGTCAGGTCGATGGGCTTGGAAATGAAGTCGTTGGCCCCGGCTTCCACGGCCTTGAGCCGGTCCTGCTTGCTGGTCAGGGCCGTGACCATGATGATGGGCACGTCGGAAACGCCCGGCATCTCGCGAATCCTGCGCGCCACGGTGAACCCGTCCGTTTCCGGCATCATGACGTCGAGCAGCACCAGATCGATGGAGTCGTCCAAAACCTTCAGGGCCTCGGCAAAGGATTCCATGAGCACCGGTTCATAGCCGAGATTGCGCAGCAGGCCGCCAATGACCCGAAGATTGATCCGCTCGTCGTCGATTGCCAGAATACGCTTGGACCCGTCCAAATTCCACCAGCCTTTACAATCGTGTGTTCGCCGCCCGATCCGCGCTGGCGATACCGGGCCGTACGACATTATGGTCCGTGGGCCCCCTGGTCAAGCCGTGCTTTCCGGCTCTTTTTCATCGTTCTTGAACATTCCCGCCGTTCATGGCTAAACGGAAACGGATTGCACGCATTGCGCCCAACCGGAACGCCGTAGCGAGACAAAGCCATGCAAAGCGACCATTCCGAAATTCCCTGGCACGCCATGCCGGCCGAGGAAGCTTTGGGGCGGCTTGGCGGCGACGCCGCCGCCGGCCTGTCCGCCGCCGAGGCCGACAGCCGGCGGGCCCGGTTTGGCCCCAACAGCCTGACCGCCAGCCGGGAGCCCGGAAAACTGCGCCGTTTCCTGGCCCAGTTCCACCAGCCGCTGATCTACATCCTGCTCGCCGCCGGGGCGGTCACGGCCTTTCTCGGCGAACCCGTGGACGCCTCGGTCATCTGCGGCGTGGTGCTGGTCAACGCCGTGGTCGGCTATCTCCAGGAAGCCAAGGCCGTGGCGGCCCTGTCCGCCCTGGCCAAATCCATGGTGGTCGAGGCGACGGTGCTTCGCGACGGCGACTGGCGCAGCCTGCCGGCCCGGGACATCGTGCCCGGCGACGTGGTGCGGCTGCGTTCGGGCGACAAGGCGCCGGCCGATGTGCGCCTGTTTTTCACCCGGAACCTGCGCATCGACGAATCGGCCCTGACCGGCGAATCCGTGCCCGTGGACAAGGACACGGCCCCCGTCGCCGCAGACGCCCCCCTGGCCGAACGCACCGGGCTGGCCTTTGCCGCCACGGTCGTCACCTACGGCCAGGGCCTGGGCGTGGCCGCCGCCACGGGCGACGCCGCCGCCATCGGCCAGATCGCCCGGCTGACCGCCTCGGCCGACGTGCTGGCCACGCCCCTGACCCGGGCCATTGCCCGCTTTTCCACCGTGGTCCTCTACGGCATCCTGGCCCTGGCCGGGCTTGCCTTTGCCGTGGGCGTGGCCCGGGGCCAGCCGCCGGCCGACATGCTCATGGCCGCCGTGGCCCTGGCGGTCGGAGCCATTCCCGAGGGCCTGCCCGCCGCCGTCACGGTCATCCTGGCCATCGGCGTCTCGCGCATGGCCGAAAGGCGGGCCGTCATCCGCCGGCTCCCGGCTGTCGAAACCCTGGGGTCCACCACGGTGGTGTGCACGGACAAGACCGGCACGCTCACCGAAAACCGCATGACCGTCGTCGAAATCCAGGCCGGCGGCATCGGCTGGACCCTCGGGCCGGACGGCTTTTCCTCCCTGGAACCGGGCGGGGACGCGGCCCGCGCCCGGGAGGCCCTGGCGGAGGCGCTTACGGCCGGGCTGCTGTGCAACGACGCGGCCATCGCCCCGGATGGGGAAACCGTCGTCGGCGACCCTACCGAGGCGGCCCTGCTCGTGGCCGCCGCCGTGGCCGGGCTTGTCCGGGACGAGGCCAGGACCCGGCTGCCCCGGCTGGCCGAGGAGCCGTTCGAGTCGGAGCGGATGTTCATGGCCACGCTCCACGACGCCGGCCCCGGTGCGCCGCGCCGGCTCTATTTCAAAGGATCGGCCGAGGCCGCCCTGGCCCGTTGCGGGCAGGCTCCGGGACACGATCCCGCCGCCATCCGCCGGATCGTGGACGCCATGGGCGGGCGCGGCCTTCGCGTCCTGGCCCTGGCCCGAAAAGACCTGCCCCCGGAGGCCGACGCCATTGCCGAGGAACATCTGGCCGGCGGCTTCGTGTTCCTGGGGCTGGCCGGCATGATCGACCCGCCGCGCCCCGAGGCGGCCCGGGCCGTTGCCGCCTGCCTGCGGGCCGGGGTCATGGTCAAGATGATCACCGGCGACCACGCGGCCACGGCCTCGGCCATCGGCCGATCCCTGGGCCTTTCCCCGGACGGCCCCATTGCCGCCATGACCGGGCGCGACATCGACGCCGCGCCGGCGGACACCCTGGCCGAACGGGCCGAGGCGACCCAGGTGTTCGCCCGGGTCTCGCCGGAACAGAAACTGCGGCTGGTGCGGGCGCTGCAATCGCGCGGCCACGTCTGCGCCATGACCGGCGACGGCGTCAACGACGCCCCGGCCCTGCGCCAGGCCGACATCGGCGTGGCCATGGGACGCGGCGGCGCCGAGGCGGCCAAGGAGGCCGCCGACATGGTGCTGGCCGACGACAACTTCGCCACCATCGAGGCCGCCGTGGAGGAAGGGCGCGGCGTCTTCGACAACCTGAAAAAATTCATCGTCTGGACCCTGCCGACCAACGTGGGCGAAGGGCTGGTCATCCTGGCCGCCATCCTGCTCGGCATTGATCTGCCCATCTCGCCGGTGCAGATCCTGTGGATCAACATGACCACGGCCGGCAGCCTGGGCCTGATGCTGGCCTTCGAACCCCGGGAGCCGGGGGTGATGGAGCGTGCCCCGCGCGATCCCCGCCGGCCCATCCTGGACGGCCCCCTGGCCCGGCGAATGTTGCTGGTCGGCTTGTTGCTCCTGATCTGCGCCTTCGGCCTGTACGAATGGGAACTGGCCGCCGGAGCCGGCCGCGAGGCGGCCCGCACCGTGGCGGTCAACGTGTTCGTGGCGGTGGAAGCCCTGTACCTGCTCAACTGCCGGTCCCTGTCCCGCCCGGCCCTGGCCATGCCCCTTGGCGACAACCCCTGGGTTTTGTGGGGGATTGCCGGGGCCGTCGGCCTGCAGGGGCTTTTCACCTACGCCCCGTTTATGCACGAACTTTTTGGTTCGGCCTCCATCAGCCCCATGGCCTGGCTGCGCGTGGCCGGCGCGGCGATCCTGTGTTTTCTGGCCGTGGAGGCGGAAAAAGGGTTCTTTAAAACCGCCTAGCAAGGGCTGCCGGTTGCTTGGACGCAAGGCCTCATGTTACGCATCGGCCACAACGACAACAGTTATGAGCAAAACACCCGTCGAGCGGACAATGCACGGTCCGCCCACCGTTTTCCGAAGCCTTTTGCTGACCGTCCTGGCCCTGGCCTGGGCGGCTTCCGCCATGGCGGCCGGCCGGGCGGCTCCCACCGCGACCCAGGCCGGCATCGCCTATGTGGTCCGCTACGAAGGCGAACTCGACGCCGCCACCCTGGAGCTGCTGCACCGGGTGTCCAAGGCCGAAACCCTGCGGGAAAGCATCCCGGATTCCATCCTGCTGCTCGAACGCCGGGCCGAGGAGGACAAGACGGCCTTTGCCAAGGTGTTCCAGTCCGACGGCCGGTTTGCCGCAACCATTTCCTGGCGCGTCGATCAATCGGCCACGCCGGCGGCCCTGATCTACGCCATCACCCCCGGCCCCCGTTTCGAACTGCGCCAGATCCGCCTGGAACCGGGACCGGATACGCCGCCCGGGACCGTCCTGCCGACGCCGGCCGACATCGGACTGACGACGCCCTCGCCCTTTTCGGCCGCAGCCGTGCTCGACGCCGAACCGAAAATCACGGACATCCTGCGCCGAAACGCCCATCCCTTCGCCAAAGTGGCCGGGCGCAAGGTCACGGCCGATTTCGCCGGCCATACCGTGGCCATCGTCTGGACCGTGGATTCCGGCCCCAAAGCAACCTTCGGCCCGGTGCGGTTTTCCGGTCTGACCACGGTCAGGGAAGGCTACCTGCTCGGGCTCGTCCCCTGGAAGGCCGGCGATCCCTACGATGCCGACGCCGTGGCCCGGTATCGCAAGACGCTCAACAGCCTCGACCTGTTTACCGCCGCCCAGGTGGAACCCCAGGCGACGGACGCCGAGGGGCAGGCCGCCATCCTCGTCACCGTGTCCGAACGCCGGCACCGCACCGTCAAAGGCGGCGTGGACTACAAAACCGACGAAGGCCCCGGGGCCAACCTCGGCTGGGAACACCGCAACCTGTTCGGCGGCGGCGAAAAGCTCTCCATCGCGGCCAGCGCCTCGCAGATCGAAAAAAACGGCGAGGCCTCGTTCGAAAAACCCGACTTTATCAGCCCCAAGGAACTCTTCAAGGCCAAGGCCAAGGTGGCCGACGAGGACAAGAAGGCCTACAAGGGCCAAAACGCCACGGCCACGGCCACGGTGCGCCGCCAGTTCACCGAGGAGATTTCCGCTGCCGCCGGTCTCGGCTACCGGGCCTCGCGCATCGAAAAGGACCAGTCGCGCCCCTGGCAGGACGACACCCGCTACGGCTTCGTCTTCGTGCCCGTCGAGGCCGGCTTCGACAACCGCGACAACGTGCTTGATCCGCAAAAGGGCGCGCTCGGCAGCCTGTCGCTTGCCCCCTACTGGGGCACGCTCACCCACGGCGCCAATTTCATCCGGCCCGAGGCTGCCCTGGCCGGCTACTGGAAACTGGCCGACAAGCCCGGCCTCGTCCTGGCCACCCGGCTGGCCGGCGGCGCCAATATCGGGGCCGACCGCGACGACATCTCCCCGGACCTGCGCTATTACGCCGGCGGTTCCGGCTCCATCCGGGGCTATTCCTATCAGAGCGTCGGGCCGTTGCGGGGCAAGACGCCCGTCGGCGGCAATTCGCTGCTGACCTTTTCCGCCGAAATGCGGGTGCGGATCACGGAACTCATCGGCGTGGCGCCCTTTCTCGACGGCGGTTCGTCGTTTGTCGACGCCCTGCCGCCCTATAACCAGCCGCTGCTGCTCGGCGCCGGCCTGGGGCTGCGGGTCTACACCCCTATCGGCCCGATCCGCCTGGACGTGGCCACGCCGCTGACGCCGCGCAAGGACATCGACGACATTGCCCAATTCTACTTCAGCATCGGACAATCCTTCTAGTTCCCGGCCAGCCGGACGGCCCGCCCCGCCCCGCCGCTCCCGGCGTCGTCGGGCGCTCCTTGGCCTTGCCGCAGCGGCCGGCCTGCTTGCCGCCCTGTGGCTGGTCCTGCTCACGCCGGCCGGGCTGCAGCTCGCGGCCAAGGCGGCCGAACGGGCCATTGCCGCCGGATCGGGCCTTGGCGTGCGCATCGAGGGCGTTTCCGGCGTGCTGCCGGTTTCCCTGGGCGTGTCGCGTTTCGTGCTGTCCGACCGGGACGGGCCGTGGCTGATTGTCGCCGACGCCCGTGTCTCCTGGTCCCCGATGGCGCTTTTGCGGGGCCGGGTGCTGGTGCGCGAAATCGCCGCCGACGTGGTCCGGCTGCGCCGGGCCCCCAGACTTCCGGCCGGGCCGCAGGCCGCGCCCATGGCCGTCCAGTGGCCGCCGCGCTTTCCCGACCTGCCCCCCATCCTGGTGGACCGGCTGGCTGTTTCCCGGCTCATCCTGGACAGGGAGCTGGCCGGGCAGGACGCGGTCATCGGCATCGTCGGCCGTCTGGCCGAATCCGGCCAGGGGGCCGTGGCATTGGCTCTGGAGGCCACGCGAAACGACGGCGACAAGCCGCTGGCGCTGCGCCTTGGCGGCGCGCTCAACTATGCCGGCTGGCGGCTTTCGGCCAAGGCGACCCTGGCCGACGCGCCCGGCGGGCTGCTGTCCGCCGCCCTGGCCGGCCCGGACGGCGGGGCGCTTGCCGTGTCGTTGACCGGCGACGGCCCCCTTGACGCCTGGAAGGGCAGGCTTTCGGCCACCCTGGCCGGCGCGCCGCTCCTGGCTGCCGACCTGGGGCTGGGCGTGCCCCTGCAAAAAGACGCCATGGCCGCCTTCTCGCTGGACGTTGCCGCAACGCCGACGCCGGGGCTTTTGCCCGAAACGGCGGCGCGGCTGGTCGGCAACGCCCCGACCTGCCGGCTGGCCGGCCGCGTCGGCATCGTTTCCGGCGCGCTGTCCCTGGACCGCCTCGATCTGGCTGCCGCAGCCGGCGCCGTGGCCGCCACAGCCGCCGTCACGCCTGCAACCGACACCCTGACGGCCGCCGTGCGCCTGGACGCCCCCGACGCCTCGCGCCTCGATCCGTCCCTGGCCGGGGCCCTCTCCGCCAGCCTGGACGCCTCGGGCCCGGTGACCAGGCCCCGCCTGGAGCTGCGCCTGACGGCCAAGGACTTCCGGGCCGGCCCGTTGACCCTGGCCGGCGGCGACATCACGGCCAAGGCCGAACCGTCCGGCGACCTGGACGGAATCTTCCCGGGCGCGGGCCTGTCCGTCCGGGGCACGCTGTCCGGACTGGCCGGCCCCGAGGGGACGACGCTGCTCGGCGATGCCCTGACTCTTTCGGCCGAGGCCGCCATGGACGCCGCCGGGGCCGTTGCCGCCAAAACCATCTCCCTGGCCGGCCGGGACGGTTCGGCGCAACTGGCCGACGCCCGCTACGCCGACAGCAAGGCCGCCGGCCGGCTGGCCCTGGACATGGCCGAGGTGGCTGGCGCGGCCTCGCTCATCGGCCTGAAGCTCTCCGGCGGGCTGGCCATCGCGGCCGACGTGACGAGCGACAATGCCGGACGGGGCGCGGCGACCCTGGATGTCCGGTTTTCCCGGCTGGCTGCCGATGCGGCCGACCGGGCCTCCGCCGCCCTGGCCGCCCTGCTCGGCCCGGGGGCGACCCTGGCCGCCGCGGGGACCTTTTCCCCGGACGAAGCCGCCCTGTCCCGGCTGGTCCTGGACGGCAGGGCCGTGAATATTTCCGGCTCCGGGCGTTTCGACGCCGCCGCCGGCGCCCTGGCCGCCAGCGCCGCCATCAAGGTGGCGGATGCCGGCGTCCTGGCCCCGGCCCTTGGCGTCCCCTGCGGCGGCGCGCTGTCCCTGGACGCGGCGCTGTCCGGCCCGGCCGTCTCGCCCCGGCTGACGGTCAAGGGCACGGCCGACCGGCCGGTCTACGACGCCCTGGCCCTGGCCGGGGCGGACCTGGATTTTGCGGTATCCGATCTGGCCGGCAAACCGGCCGGGACGCTGCGTCTGGCCGCCCGGCGCGAGGGCGAGGCCGCCCGGCTGGAAACGGCCTTCGCCCTGGCCGGCCGGCAACTGACCGTCAGGGACCTGCGCCTGAGCGCGCCGGATGCCGCCTTTTCCGGCGAGGCCATGGTGGATACGGCCACAGGACGGGTGGCCGGAAAACTTTCCGGCAATGCCGCCAATCTGGCCCCGCTGGGCCGGTTCACCGGTCTGGCGTTGTCCGGCGGCCTGAAACTTTCGGCCACGGCCGCCACCGGCCACGGCGGCCAGCGCGTGGTCCTCGATCTGACCGCCTCCGGCCTGCGCCTGCCGGGCCTGGCCGCCGCCAGCCTTGCCGTGGCCGCCGATCTCGACGACCTCACCGGCAATCCCCGGGGCCGGGCCACGGCCAACGGCAAGGGCCTTGCCGCCGGCGGGGTCTCCCTGGCCGCCCTGGACCTGACCGCTGCCGGCGACGGCCGCGCCCTGTCGCTGGCCCTGGAGGCCAAGGGCAAAATCCCGGGCGAGCGCCCCCTGGAGCTGTCGACCCGAGCCAGCCTCGCCCCGGCCGACCGGACGGCCCATCGCCTGACGATCCAGAGTCTGGCCGGCGTCCTCGACACCCGGAAATTTGCCTTGTCCGCCCCGGCCGCCCTGATCTTCGGCGGCGGCGGCGCCCGCCTGGACGGGCTGGCCCTGGCCTTTGACAAGGCCCGGCTCACCGCCTCGGGCAGCCTGGGGCCGGCCGAGGCGTCCGGGAAAATCACGGTGGAACGCTTCCCCCTGCCGGTGCTGGCCGCCTTCGGACTGGCCGGGCTCGACGGCTCGGCCACGGCCACGGCCACGGTTTCCGGATCGCCGGCCAAGCCGGCCGTCACGGCCGAGGCCCGGCTGGACGATCTGCGGCTGGCCTCGGAAAGAAATGACGGCCTGCCGGCCCTGGCCGTGTGGAGCAAGGCGACAATCTCGGGCGGCCGGCTGGCCGTCACGGCCGGCGTTGCCGGCAAAGGCAAAAAGGACGCCCTGTCCGTCACGGCCGGCCTGCCGCTTCGCCTGTCGTTTGCCCCCTTTGTCCTGGATGCGCCGTCGGCAGGGGCGCTGTCCGGGCAGGTGACCGCCGACAGCGACCTGTCGGATCTGGGGACCGTGCTCGCCCGCCTCAACACCCGGCTGGCCGGCCGCCTGACCGCCGACCTGACCCTTGGCGGCTCCCTGGCCGCCCCGGCCGTTTCCGGGGCGCTGGCCCTGGCCGCCAGCCGCCTGGAAAACGCCGACGCCGGTCTGGTGCTGCAAAACATCATCCTGCGCGCCGACGCCGCCTCGGGCGTGCTCACCATTGCCAAGGCCACGGGCGAGGACACCAAGGGCGGCAGCTTCGCCATCACCGGCAAGGTCGGGATCGCCGATCTGGAAAACGGCCCGGTGGATCTGGCCGTGCAGTTGAGCCGGCTGCGGGTGGCCGGACTCGATCTGGCCACGGCCACGGCCGACGGACGGATCACCGTCGCCGGCACGCTGTCGCAAATGCGCGCCGCCGGCAAGATCGTCGTCGGGCCGGCCGACATCAACCTGCCGACCTCCCTGCCGCCCGACGTGGCCGTCATCCCGGTCATCCTGGTCAACGACCCGCGGGCTCCCCAAACAGCGCGCAAACTCGCGCCGCCCGCCGCCGCCCGCCACGTCGATCTCAACCTGGAAGTCGCCCTCGGACAGGCGGTCTACGTGCGGGGCCTTGGCCTGGAATCGCGCTGGGGCGGCCGGATCGCCGTCACCGGCACGGCCGCCGCCCCCGTCGTCGCCGGCACATACTTTGTGGAAAAAGGCTTCATCGAATTGTTCGGCAGCAACCTGGAAATCGCCAAAGGCGAGCTGGTCTTTCGCGGCGAATCGCCGCCCGCCCCCACCTTCGACATCCAGGCCCAGCACACCTCGGGCGACGTCACCGCCGGCGTGTCCATCACCGGCGACGCCGCCAACCCGGTCATCGCCCTGACCTCCACCCCGGTGCTGCCCCACGACGAGATTCTCTCGCGCATTCTCTTCGGGCAAAGCGCCAGCACCCTGTCGCCCATCCAGGCGGCCCAGCTGGCCCAGGCCGCCGCCTCGCTCTACGCCGGCGGCACCCCGACCAGCATCCTGGCCCGCACCCGGCGCATCCTCGGCCTCGACCAACTGACCCTGGTTTCAGGCAAGGGCGGCGTCTCCTCCACCGTGCTCAAGGCCGGCAAGGAGATCGCCAAAGGCGTCACGGTCGGCGTCGAACAGGGCATGGGCGCCCAAAGCAGCGCCGTGTCCGTGGAAGTCCAGGTCACGCCCAACATCACCATCGACAGCCGCGTCGGCGTGGACAACAAGCAGGGCGTCGGCGTCAACTGGAAATGGGATTATTGATCCGGGCGCAACAATCTGCTGCGAGGCGCCCTAAGAGTACCCGCAGCGCAACTTCCGCCAAGCCGCCCACCACATGCGCAGCATCCGCCAGCCATTCCAAAACACGCGTCGCATCTTGGTTACGCCGTGCAGCCGCTCCTGATAATGCACCGGAAGATCGTGAATCACCAGATGGCGCTTGCTGGCTCCGAACAGCAGATCATAGTCCCCCCACAGATCCTCGATGCCCCATGTGCCGATAAGCGGCTCAAGGCGGGCAAAATCCTCACGCCACAGCACCTTGGTCCCGCATAATGTATCCTTGATGTAATGCCCGAAAAGCAGGGAAAACATCAGGCTGAAAATCTTATTGCCGACATAGTTGGCAAATTTCATGGCCATGTCGCGCATGGGGTAGACCATACGGCTGCCGTTGATGAATTCGCCCGTTCCGGCAACCAGGGCGTTGAGAAAGTAAGGCAATTCCTCGGGCATCACCGTCAGATCGGCGTCAAGGATCATCAGGGCGTCGCCTGTCGCCGCCCGAAAGCCCGTCCACACGTTCTGGGCCTTGCAGATGCCGGGGCCGTCCACCAGCCGGATATTCCGATCGGGATTGTCCTTGATGGCGCGGCGCACGGCATCGGCCGTCCCGTCCGTGGACTTGTCGTCGCAAAAAATGATTTCCGTGCCGCGCCCCATCTGCGGCATGCGGGCCACAGCGGCGGCAATGTTCCCCTCTTCGTTTTTGCAGGGGACAATGACCGACACCTTGACGTCCTCCACCCGTCGCGGCTTGGGGATGGGGCGGGCCACAAGAACCGTGGTCATGCAGAGTTGCGACAGGCCGGGGATGACGGCCAGAAACCGGTTGGCAAACTCGGACAGCAGCGGCACGCGCTTGGGCAGCAGGATGGCCCTGTAGGTCTTTATGAGCTCAAAACCAGCCAACTTCAAAAAGCATTCCAAATCATTGGGAGAAAGCCAGTTCGGCTCCAGGGTCGGCATTCGCCGGCCCCGGCGCGAGGCCCATTCCAGGATCGGTTGCCAGAGATAATTATAGGTGTACACGACAAGCCGGGAGCGCTGATGGCAGCATGACGCGGCGTTGGCCAAAAGGGCCAGCACATCTGTCGTGTCGCTGATGTTGCTGCAAAGCACGTAATCATAAGTCTCATCATCGGCGTAATACTGCGGATCGGCACAATCAAAGGCCAGATTCGGATAGCGCTTTTTGGCCAAATCCACCATGGAACGGCTGATCTCCACGCCAACGCCCTGCTCCGGCCTGACGGCATCAAGAAAATACCCCGTCTCACAACGCAGATGCAGGACACGGCGTCCTGGCTCAACGATATACTTGAGGAGCTTTGCCACTTTCGAATAGTAATACGGATTTTTATCCACCCAGGACTGCCGCGTTTCCGCATGCGCTTCCTGAAATTCACGGCGCTTTTCACGCTCGGCATCGAGGGCTTCCACACCCCAGCGAATCCCTGAAGCAGTCTGTTCTCTCACCATAAAAAAATTCTCATTTCATAAAAAGGGTTATGGAAGAAATTCCCCGGTCACCACAAAAAACGGATGGCTCCCCGGGGGAATACGGCAGTGCTGGTAGTGGTCCACACGCTGTCCCACGTAACGCCTTTTCCGACTGGCGTCGGCCAGCTCCAGCACGGGACCGTCGGCAGGCTCCTCGGAAGGCAGGAACATCCAGACGGCAAGGTCGCTGCGCGGCACGACAGTCAGAACCTCGGGAGCCGGGACATAGGGCGCAAAGGCCCATTCTTCCGTGGGGACGGCTTTGGGGGGCTCGGCCAGAAAAGCGCCTGCGGCCGGGGCGGCCAAGGGATCGACCACCACGGCGCCGGCAAGCTGCGGCGGTACGTCGGTTAGACGCAAGGCCAGGTCGTCATGCAGGACGGGAAACCCCGGGGCGGCGATGCTCACGTGGCGCAAATCCACCTTGCGCCCGGGAAACGGAAACGCGGCCATCCGGCGGATGGCCGCATGATGGCTGGCCTGGCCCAGCTCGGGGCCTTTGGCCTGCCTGGCCGCATCGTCGTCCGGGTAGCCGTAGCGCTCCCGGACAAGACGCTTGTATTTCTGGTGCGCGCCGAAATAGACGAAAGAAAGCCAGGGCCTGGGGTTCCAGCCGTACTGGCTGTAAAGGGCATCCAGCCGGGGCAGGGTTTCAATACCCGCGCGGACATTGCCGAGACAAAGCACGGCCAGCGCGACGACGGCAAACGCCCGGCCCGGCCGGGCGCTCGTGGCCCAGGGCGACAACAGCAGAATCAACGTCCAGGCATTGAGGATGCCTTCCCACCACAACCAATCCCGCAAGATCGGCCGGGCACTTAACAGGGCGCACCCCAGAACCAGACACGAAAGGGCAGGCGCCGCCAGCAACACAAACAGGGAGCACTTCCGGCGTCGTCCCCAGACCAGAAAGAAGACCAACGCCGCGCCATTGACGGCAAGCGTCCAAGGCTCATACCGCCAATACGCGGCAATCTGCTCAAGATAGAGCGAAAGAGATTTTGGCACAAAAAGCGCGCCGCGCAGAAAGATCATCTTATAGGTGACAAGCAGGTATTGCCAGCTTGTGGCGGGCTTGGGGAGGACCATGAAAAAAAACAGGGAACAACTCAGAAAGCCTGCCCCCAAAATGGTCAGGAAATGCAGCAGTCCTTGTGCCGCAACGGACAGACGGCGATGCAAAAACGTCAGCCCCACCGGGCAGGCCAGAAAGACCAGCAGAAAAAAAATGGCGTACGCCGTCGGTTTGTACCGATCCGTGAAGCTCCATACCCCCTCCGGCGGTTCGACAAACCAAGCCAGCGACAACAGGGCCGAAAAAGCCAGCGCATTGCCCCAGGCCGCAAGACGGTAGCCGCAATCCGCCCGGCCGGAGGGCGCCCCCTGCTCCTCTGTCAGGCGTCTGCCCTGAACAGCCAAGAGAAACACCAAAACAAACGGCGTGACGACCACGTATAAAACGACCTGCAGTTTGGTCAGAATGGCCAGCCCAAGGCACACGCCGGCAACAAAGAGCCAAAGCCCCCGGGAACGCGGAGCGACGCTTTGCGTCCAACCGGCCAGAGCGCAGCATCCCATCCCCCAAAAAAGGATGGCGTACAGCTCCGAACGGTTCATGGTGGCATGGTAGAGCAAGGAGGACTGCGACAAGAGCACCGCAAAAACCAGAACAGCGAGACGCCACGGGAGACGCAGCCACAGGAGTATCGCCATTCCCAGAAAAAAGGCCGCCCCCAGGCTGACGAACGGCGAAATGGCGCGCACGCTGTCGGTCAGCTCGGCAACGCCGGCCAAAGGACTCATGGACCGGGCCAGGGAATCCAGCGTGGTGGTTGAAACGAGATTGAAGCTTTTGGCCAGCCACGTCCAGACATCCAGGACAAGGTACATGCCAAAGGCCGGATGATTGACATGATCGGGATGCAGCCCGCTTTTTATGACGATCAGGTCAAGGACTGTGGCCAGATCCATATCCCATATAGAGTAGAAGGGGTAGTTGCCCGATGCCCACAGGTAGCCCCAGGCGGCGACGCCGAAAAGGACCATGATGGCCATCAGATCCCGGCCTTCCCTTATCTGACGATCGTATTGCAGGATTTTCATGCCTCCCTCACCCGGCGGGCGCGTGTGCGCAATGTGGATAGTCCATCGCCGGACCATCCGGCAAGGACCGCATGCGCAACGTTGGCGGCCCTATCGCCCAGTCGCGCAAAAAAATCAAACACTGATTGTTGCGTTTCCCTCTCGATCACGGCGGGTTGCCCCGAATGCCCGCAGGAGACGTTCCCGTCACAACTCCCCGGGCCAGCCTGGAGCGATGGGGACAGCGGATGCCGACAGCCTTGTAGGTGAATACGGTCCGTCCGCTGCTTCTGTGGCGCACGCCATGCAGACGCCCGCAACAATATTGACCAAAGCAGACGAAGCCCTCTGGCGTACCACCAGGAGGACGGCCTTCGGCCGCCCGAAGCGTTCATCGGCGTGCCGGCCTGATTTGCGGACATCGCTCCAGCGCAGACGGAAAACACAATCGACGGGGACGGAGGCAAGGGCGCAAATGCGTGCACTGCCCGCGGGGAAGAAGGGAACCATGAAACGTGGGGCTCACGGGAGACGTACGAAATTCGCTTGGGATGTCTCGCCGCCGCAAAACGGATCTGGACTTCGACTCCGGGTGCAGTCGGGAACACGTCCCGGCCTGCACCCGGAACAGGCCGGCTATTGCTTGCCGGCCTTCTGGCGCTGCTGGTCGAGTTCCTTGCGCAGGGTCTCGCCGTATTTGCGGGACTGGACGATGATGTCGTCCACCTTGTCGCCGCGCACCTGCATCAGCGAAATCTTGTAGGCCCCGTCGAGAGGGATCATGGCGTTTTTCGGATCGCCGTACAGGGCGTTCATGGCCTGGACGATCCGGTCCGGGTCCATGCCGGCGTAGGAATTGAAGCAGTCCCGGAAACCGGTTTCGATTTCCTGGGGCTTGGCGTCCTTTTTCATGGTGGTGATATCGGTGCACATGATGCGCACGGCCGTGGCCAGCCCGAACAGAAAGGACCGCTTTTCCTTGTCGTTGTAGTTGGTCCAGGCGTGGGCGAAGGTGGCTGTTCCGCCGGACGGCGCAGCCGAAAACGCCGGCACGCGGAAGATCACGAGGACGAACAAGGCGGCGAGCAGCAAGGCCTTTTTGGACATGGCAATATTCTCCTTGGGAAACATCGGGCCGGATTCGCCCGGAAAGATATCCGAACCTTCTACGCCATGGCGGCCGGGCCGGCAAGAGGGAGCGGACCTTGACAAACGCCACGCTTCGGGCTTTGTGAAACGCCTGTCCGCCACCTGCCGCCCAAGGAGCGCCCCATGCCCCGTTCCGCCCGTCCCGCCTGGATACTGGCCCTGGTCCTGCTGCTGGCCGCACCCGCCTTTGCCGCTCCCCCGCCGGCCCAGATCGCCGGCATCGCCCTTGGCGCCGGCGCCGAAGATCTGCGCGACCGCCTGGACCTGTCCCGCATGGCCCCGCTGTGGGACAAACCCTGGCTGGTCCGGGCCAATCTCAAGCCCACCAAGGGGTTCGCCGCCGGCTACGTGCTCCTTGGCGGCTGCGCCATGAGCAACCGGGTGCAGCGCGTGCGGCTCCAGTACAAGGACGGCTCCCAGGCCATGTTCGACCGGCTCGTGAAGACCCTCAGCGCCCGCTACGGCGTCCCCATGCCCATCCCCGCCCCCAAGGCCGCAAAATACAAAGGCTATCGCTGGGTGTTCGGGGTCAACAAGACCAAGGGCCTGGACCTGCTGCTCGAACATTTCGACGAGGTCGGCGACGACAGCCCGTCCGGCAACATCATACGGCTCTCCGACAACGGGGCCATGGCCGGCGAACGCGCCTGCCACGCGGCCATGGTCAAGGGCGCGCCCGAGCCCCAGCCGGCCTTCCCCCTGTTCGAGGTGGATGCAAGCTGGCTCCTGCCCCAGTAACCCGGGCCTGCGCCGCGTTTTGCCGCCATGGTTTTCGGCCACGCCGCCGTTGGTTCCCTGCTGCAGCAGATACGCCTGTCCCGGGCCGGACTGCCGTTTTGTCTGGCCGCCGCCTATGGTCCGGACTGGCTCGACAAGCCGCTCAAGCTCTTTTTCCATTTTTCGGGACACGGCATCGCCCACAGCCTGATCGGCTCGGCCGTGCTCCTGGGGCTTTGGGGCTGGCTGTGCCGCCGTTTCTCCCTGCCGGCCTCCTGGCCGCCTGGGGCCGCCGTTTTGTGGGGCCTGCACCTTGTCTGCGACCAGCCGGGGGCCACGGTGCTTTGCTGGCCGTTTTTCGGCCCCTTCCCCTCCCACTGCGCCACAACGGCCGCCATGGCCTGGGACTTCTATGCCGCCCGGCCCCTTTCCGCCATGGCCTGGGCCGATCTGGCCCTGACCGCCCTGGCTCTGGCCGCCCGGGCCGCGCCCCGCGTGCGGGCCGTCCGGCGGCCCGGCCATGGCTAGGCCCGGCCCGCCGGCAGGCTCCGGGTAATGCGACGATTTGTTGACACAATTTGACGGCTCGGCCTATAATTCGCCGCGCTTGCGGACCGCTCCCGAGTCCGCCAATCGCCCGGGGCCGGGGCACGGACGAAACCTCGCGCGTCAAACGCTCTTATTGCAGGAGGACACGGATATGGCGGTTACGATCGGCATCAACGGATTTGGCCGGATCGGTCGGTACCTGACGCGGCTTGCGGCCAGCGATCCCGACATCACCCTTGTGGCCATAAACGCCCGGGCCGACAACGCCCAGCTCGCCCATCTGCTCAAGTACGATTCCGTACACGGCCGGTTCGCCGGCACGGTCGTCCCCTGCGACGAAGGGCTGCTGATTAACGACAAACTTGTCAAGATCACCCGGTTCGGCGGCGGCGAGTGGCGCTGGGGCGAACTGGGCTGCCGGTTCGTGGTGGAAACCACGGGCAAGTTCGTGGACCGGGAATCCTGCGAGAAACATCTCGCCTGCGGCGCGGAAAAGGTCCTCATCAGCGCTCCCGGCAAAAACGAGGACGCCACCATCGTCATGGGCGTCAACGACCAGGAACTTTCGGCCGCCCACAGGATCATCTCCAACGCCTCCTGCACCACCAATTGCCTGGCGCCGGTGGCCAAGGCCGTCAACGACGCCTTCGGCCTCAAACACGGCCTCATGACCACCATCCATTCCTACACCATGAGCCAGCGCATCCTGGACGGCTCCCACAAGGACTGGCGGCGCGGCCGGGCCTGCGCCCTGTCCATGATTCCGACCACCACCGGGGCCGCCAGGGCCGTGACCAAGGTCATCCCGGCCCTGGCCGGCCGCCTTGACGGCATGTCCATCCGGGTGCCCACGCCCAACGTCTCGCTGGTCGATTTTACCTGCGAACTCGAAAAGCCCACGGACACCGCCGGCCTGCTGGCCGTGCTCAAGGCCGCCTCCGGCGACTGCATGGGCTATACCGAGGAGCCGCTGGTATCCATCGACTTCACCGGGGACACCCACGGCGGCGTGGTGGACGCCAAGGCCACCCAGGTTCTGGACGGCGCCATGGCCAAAATCCTGTCCTGGTACGACAACGAGGCCGGCTTCACCCACCAGTTGACGCGCCTGATAAAAAAAGTGGCCGCCCTGTAGGCCGGCCACTGCCGGAAAGGCCCTTGCCAACGCCCGCCGGCCCCGCCGGCGGGCGTTTTTTTTGCGGCCGCCCCGCCGGGCGCACATCCTCGTCTCCGGCTCTAAAGCAATGGGCAGGTCGTCCGATAGGCCCAGTGTATACGGCAATGCTGCAACCGGAAGCGAGGATGTGCCCATGACCGCACCGTTTATACCCTCCGATGTCTTTCGTTCCGCCCTGATCGTCAGCGAAAGCGAAGGCCACGCCAGGATCGACCGGGAATTTCTCAAGCAGGCCCGCATTCTGAACACGCGCCATGTGACCTCCGGAAGCGAGGCCCTGGCCGCCCTGCGCGCCGATGGGGCGGATCTCGTCATCTGCGACGGACGTCTGGACGACATGGATGGGCGGGATTTCATCACCACCCTGCGCGCCGACGCCGCCTTGTCCGCAACGCCGGTCATCCTGGCGGCCGTGGGCGGCACCCGCCACGACGTGCTGGCCGCCGTCAAGCTCGGAGCGGCCGGATACTGCCTGCGCCCCTATTCCCTGATGACCTTCCAGCGCCACCTGAGCATGGCCGCCCATATGCGCCGTTTTTCCGACTCCGGCCGCATCGCCCTGTCCACGGCCGGCAGCGGGGAAGCCGCCGTCCTGGCCCTGGCCGCCGTGGCCGAGTCCCCGGACGCCGCCCCCCAGTATTTTGCCGAAGGCATGGCCGCCCTGGCCGCCCGGGACATCGAGCGGGCCATCCTGGCGTTCCACAAGGCCCTGTCGGCCAATGAACTGTTCGTCGAGGCCAATCTGGGACTGGCCCGGGCCTGGAACGCCAAAGGCGTGGTGCGCCAGTTCCGCCACTTCATGAAACGGGCCGCAGCCGCCTGCGCCCGGGCCCGTCGGTTTACGGACCTGCGCGACCAGTTCGTGGAACTGCTGGCCGCCGACGAAGCCGGCTTCAACCCCTTCCTGGCCATCGGCAACGAGCTGGTGCGCGACCGCCAGTACACGGCCGCCGTGTCGCTCTACCGTCTGGCCCTGGACCTCACGCCGCAAAACGCCGACGCCTATGTCGGCCTGTCGCGGGCCTACCACTTCCTGCGCCGCCCGGAAATGGCCAGAAAGGCCGTGGACAAGGGGCTGGCCCTCAACGAACGCAGCCAGGAGGCCAGGGCCATCCACCGCCAGCTGCATCGCCAGGAGGAAGAGGTGGAAATCCTGACCCTGGAAAACCTCGACATCCTCGACGCGGACGAATACCCGTGGATGCTGCGCGGCATGCTTTATCTGGCCGGACTGGCCACCGAGGCCCTCATGCGCCCCCGGCGCGAGGCCCAGGCCGCCTGAGGCGGTCTGGCGACTGGCGGGGCCTTGGCCCAAAGCCCCGCCGCACCGCATCGCCGCCCATAAGCAACCGGGCCGTATGGCCTTTGCCCGAATGATGGTTATGGTTTTCTTCATGGACGTCCCGGGGCAGCACGGAAGGATTGCCTTGCGCCCAAAAGTGATGCACAGTGGGCCAATCGTAATTGCTGCCGCCATGGAGGAGATCATGTCGGATACCGGACATACGGAAGCACTGCCCCCCGGGCACATCGAGGCGTTGCCCCCCGGACGTTTCGAAGCGCTGCCGCCGGGCCATCTTGAGGCCGGTCCTCCGGGAAGCGTGTCCATCTCCCCCGCCGGAGCCGTGGACGTCTCTCCCGCAGGACACGTGGAAGTCCCCCTGGGAGGACACGTGGACATTCCGCTGGGCGGCTACGTCGAAGTTCCCCTGGGCGGCATCGTCAACATCCGGCTCTAGTCCCCCCGCGCCCGACCGGCGCGACGCCTGGACCGAAACCCCCCTCTGATCACTATGTTCCAAGCTGCATTGAAAAAAATTGCCACAGCCGTCATGTTAACAGCTGTTCTCCTGGCCCTGGTTTCCGGCTGCTCCACCCGCCACACCCCGTGGCCGCAAACCCCCCAGGGGATGTTGGAGGAAAAGGTCCGGCACAGCCAAAACGCCTACCTGCGGTTCGCCCAGGCCGAAGAAGAGGCCCGCCGGGACGGCAGCGAGGTTGAGGCCGACAAGTACCGGCAGGCCAAGGATGCGGCCCTCCAGGAATACCGGAACGCCGAAAAAGAGCTGGGCCGATACGAGGCCGAGCACCCGCGTCAGGCCGGGTTTCGCCAGTAGCGTTCCCCTGCTGGTTGCCGCAAGCCCCGGCAGCCGGACGCGGCCCGGCTGTCCGGGCAGGGCCCCAGTGCGTGGGGAAACCGGCAGCCGCGTCGTGGGGTGCAACACTCCTGACGCCTCATACCCAATTCAAAACGCAACGGCAGTTGTGTTTTGAAAGAATATAACTATCCTAACACAGTATATCGCACATCTGTTTCGCTTTTGAAGTAGAAATGGAATCAGGCGGACGGCCCGGGCCGCCGCTGCCGGCGGGACGCTTGGGCCCGCCTACGGGATAAAAAAAGGCCGCCCCTGATCGAGGGGCGGCCTTTTCGCGTGCGACGTGCCGGGACCTGTCGGCCTGTCCTCAGGCCGCGATGGTTCCGGTGCGGGCCGGCGCGCCGGTTTCAGGCCGGGGGCCCAGGCCCGATCCCATGTCGAGCAGGACGGGGCTGGCAATGAAGACCGAGGAGTAGGTGCCGGCCACAATGCCGATCAGCATGGCCAGGGCGAAGTCGTGGATGACCGCGCCGCCGAAGAAGTACAGGCAGGTCACGGTCATAAGCGTCGTTCCGGCGGTCAGGACGGTGCGCGAGAGCGTTTCGTTGACGCTCCTGTTGATGACCTGCTCAAAGGGCGTGGACTTTTCCACGGTCCCCATCTTTTCCCGGATGCGGTCATAGACGATGATGGTGTCGTTGAGCGAATAGCCGAGAATGGTCAGCAGGGCCGCCACGATGGTCAGATCGAATTCCTTGTCCAGAAGGGAAAAGACGGCCACCGTGACAAAGATGTCGTGCAGATCCGCGATCACCGCCCCCAGGGCGTACTTGAGCCGCATGACGAAACACAGGGCCAACGTGATGACCATGGCGGCCAGAATCATCCAGGTGGTGGATGCGCCCATGAGCTTGAGCAGGTAGATGCCGAAGGCCAGACCGCCGGCCATGGCGGCAGAGGCCATCCAGCGGTGCTCAAACCGGCCGGAAATGTAAATGGCGATTAAAAGCACCGAATAAAAAATGGCCTCCAGGGCCTTGCCGCGCAGGTCCGCCCCCACCTTGGGACCGACCATTTCCAGACGCTGGACGGCGTACCCCGAGTCCGGGAAGCTCTTGGCCAGGGCCGCCTCCACAGCGGTGCGCACGGTCTCCTGGTTGACCTCGTTGTCCGAGGACCGGATAAGAAACTCGTTGGCCTCGTCCTGGCCGAAACGCTGCACCACGACGTTTTGCAGCCCCGTGCCGTCCACGGCCCTGGCCAGGGCCTCGGCGTCCATGGCCTTGGCAAAGCGCACCTGGATGGACAGGCCGCCGGAGAAGTCCACGCCGAACCGGGGACCGCCCTTGACGGCCAGGGATATGAAACCGGCCAGAATGATGGCCGCCGAAACCAGGTAGGCCAGTTTCCGGTACTTCAGAAAATTGATGTTCGTGCCGGGCCTTATCAGCTCCAGAACCATCGTTCCCCCCTCTGGGTTGCTGCGGGAATAGCGGACAAAAGGGCGCGCGAACCCGACAAGGTCCGCTTTCGCCCGGAAAGGCCTCGCACCTTCCGTCAAATCCGCGCGCCTTGTCAAGCACGCCGGCCATGGCCCGGGCGCAACGGAGCGCCAGCCGGCTTCCGGCTGGCGGGAAGACCGGCCCAGCCGGCGCACGCCGCGCGCCGGGCTAACGCCTGTCCTGGAAAAGCGGCGACAGGAACCGGCCGCTCACCGAAGGCATCGGGGTCAGTCCCCGGAACTCCACGGCCCGCGACCGCAGCGGCTCCGGCTCGAAGGCCGAATGCCCGGCCGCTTTTTCCGGGAAAAAACCGGACAGGGACGCCGTCGCCCCGGCGGAACACAACTCCCCGCCCTTGATGCACAACATCGCGAAAAGCAGAACGAACAAGGTAAGGCGCATCGAGTACGACATCCGCACCCACTCCCTGGAGGCCACGCCGGGCAGCCGTCCGAAACTGCAGTGAAATTGGACAGCAAGCGGGTAGCATATTCGCCGGGTTTTGCAACCCTGGCGGCACAGCCGGCCAACCCGCTCTCTTTTATAGTGAAATCAGAAGGCGCCAGTCGGCAGGCGCACGAGCGGCAATGCGCCAGGGCCTGTTCCCAATTGTGGTTGACGCGAAGGGGAACGAGAGGAAAGGCTGCCTCCGGCGGCCGGGGGGAATCATTCCCCCCGGACCCCCTGGAGAAAAGAGGGTTAACGGCGGGAAGGGACGGCGGATGGGCGCGGAAGTTCGGTGAAGAGGCAGGATGGGGACCAGAGCCGTGAATGCCTCCGGCCCTTACCCTGCCTTTCCGTCCGGGAGGGTTCGGGAGGGGGTGACCCCCTCCCGGCCGCCGGAGGCGCTATTGTAAACAGACCCTAACGAAGATATTTGAGAAAGGAGCTTTCGGGCGTCAGGAAGAGCCGCGTATTCCTGGCCGTGGCGTGGCGGTAGGCCTCCAGGCTCCTGGTGAAGCTGAAAAACTCCGGAGCCCTGCCCACGGCCTCGGCCCACACGCTGGTGGATTCGGCGTCGCCGACGCCGCGCAGCACCTCGGCCTGCCGCTCGGCTTCGGCCAGGATCACGGCCCGGTCCTTGTCCGCGCCGGACTTGATCTTTTCCATCTCCTCCCAGCCTTCCGACCGGTAGAGCTTGGCCTGGCGTTCGCGCTCGGCCCGCATGCGGCCGTAAATGGCCTGGGCGTTTTCCGGCGGCAGGTCCGTGCGCTTGATGCGCACGTCCACCACCTCGATGCCGTAGGGCGCGAGGATCTCCGTGGATTTCTTGGTCACCTCGCCCATGATGGCGGCGCGCTTTTCCGCCACGATATCCAGGAGATTGTACTGGCCAAGGGCCACCCGCAGCTCGGCGTAGATGATGTCGTCAAGGCGGGCCTGGGCCCGGCCCACCGTGCGCAGGGTGCGGTAAAACAGCAGCGGATCGGTGATGCGCCAGCGGGCGTAGTTGTCCACCACCAGATTCTTCTTGTCCAGGGTGAGGATCTCGGCCGTCTTGGCGTCGTATTCCAGCAACCGGGAATCGAAAAAGACCACGTTCTGGATGAAGGGTATCTTGGCATGGAACCCCGGCTCCACAGCCCCCACGGGCTTGCCGAGCTGCAGGACGATGGCCCGCTCGGTCTGGTCCACCACGTAGACGGTCTGGGCGGCGGTCACAAGCCCCAGAAAGGCCAGGACGGCCATGACGATGACGGAAATCCTCATTGGGCGCCTCCCTTGGCCTTGGCCGCCGGCGCGGCCTCGGGCCGCGGGGCCGGGCGCACCGCCTCAAGCGGCAGGTAGGGCACGGCCTGACGCGCCGCTTCGTTGCTGAGGATCAGCTTCTCCAGGTCCGGATTGGCCAACAGCGCCTCCATGTTTTCGATAAACAGGCGCTCCCGCGTCACGGCCGGGGCCTTTTCATATTCGGTGCGCAGGGCCGAGAAGCGGTCCGCGCCGCCCTTGGCCCGGCGGATGACCTGTTCCCGGTAGGCCGCGGCCTCGTTTAAAATGGCTGCCGCCCGGCCCCGGGCCTTGGGCAGGATGTCGTTGACGTAGGCGTCGGCCTCGTTGACGAAACGGACCTTGTCCTCCCGGGCGCTGGCCACGTCCTTGAAGGCGTCCACCACTTCGCGCGGCGGGTGCACGTCCTGGAGCTGCACCGCCACCACGTCGATGCCGCACACGTAGCGGTCGAGCATGGCCTGGAGCAGCGTTTTGGTGTCGGCCTGCACCTTCACCTTGCCGGCCGTCAGGACCAGATCGATCTTGGCGTCGCCGATGACCTCGCGCATGGCCGCCTCGGCCGCGCTTTTGACCGTCTCGTCGGGGTGGTCGACCTTGAAAAGGTAGTCCACCGGGTTGCCGACCTGGTATTGCACGATAAACTGCACGTCCACGATGTTTTCGTCGCCCGTGAGCATCAGCGACTCCTCGGGCACGGTCCGGCTCTGCGTGGTCAGGCCGTCGCGGGCGGTGGAACGGAAGCCGATCTCCACCCGGCGCACCTGGGAAACCTTCGGGGTCTTTGCGGTTTCAATGGGAAACGGTAAATGGTAGTGTGGTCCCGGCCCGGTTGAGTAGGCGTAGGCGCCAAATCGCTGCACCACGCCGGCCTCGTCGGGCTCCACGATGTAAATGCCGCTGGCCAGCCACAAAAGCGCCACGACGACCAGCGCGATTTTGGGGCCGCCGGGCAACCGGCCTTTCAGGTTGGACAATGTCTTTCCCAGTTCCTCGCCGACGCGGCCAGGGTCCGGAACGGGCGACCCCTGACGGCGTTTTTGCTCAGAGAGCTTGTCCCAATCCCAGTTCATGCTAGGCGGCATAGGAGAGATAGGGGTGAAGGTCAAGAGAGGCCCCGGCCGGCAGGGCCGACGTCATTTGGAGGAATACGCATGAAGCCAGTGTTGCCCGGGGTTTTCCGGGCCTACGACATCCGGGGCGTGGTGGATGTCGATTTCGATCCCGAATGGGTGGAGCTTTTCGGCCGGGCGGTCGGGACCTTTTTCCTGCGACGCGGCCAGCAGCAGGCCGTCATCGGCCACGACTGCCGCCTGACCTCGCCGGAGTACCAGGCCCGGCTGGCCTGCGGTCTGGCCGCCTCGGGCCTGGACGTGACCTGTCTCGGCATGGTGGGCACGCCGGTATTTTATTACGCCATCAAGGCCCTTGGCCGCCGGGCCGGGGTGATGGTCACGGCCAGCCACAATCCGCCGGAGTTCAACGGCTTCAAGATCTGGTCCGGCGAAACCACCATCCACACCGACGCCATCCGCGAGATTTACGACATCATGGCGGCCGGGGAGTTCCCGACCGGCTCCGGGGTCGTGGGCGAAATGGACATCCGGCCCTCCTATATCGAGGCCGTGTCCGAACAGATGCTCCTGCCGCGTCCGATCACGTTGGTGGTGGACGGCGGCAACGGGGCCGGCGGGCTGGTCTGCGCCGAGGTGCTCCGGCAGGCCGGGGCCCGGGTCATTCCGCTCTACTGCGAGCCGGACGGCCGCTTTCCCAACCACCATCCCGATCCGGTGCTGCCCGAAAACGTGGCCGATCTGGCCGCCAGGGTGCTGGCCGAGGGCGCGGATTTCGGCGTGGGCCTTGACGGCGACGCGGACAGGATCGGCGTCGTGGACGGCACGGGCCGGCTCATGTACGGCGACCAGCTTCTGGCCATCTACGCCCGGGCGGTCCTGGCCAACCATCCCGGAGCCACGGTCATCGGCGAGGTCAAGTGCAGCCATCTGCTGTACAAGGACATCGCCGTCCATGGCGGCGACCCGCTCATGGCGGCCACCGGCCACTCGCTGATCAAATCGCGCATGAAGGAAACCGACGCCATCCTGGCCGGCGAAATGAGCGGGCACATGTTTTTTGCCGATCGCTACTTCGGTTTTGACGACGCCATCTATGCCGCCGCCCGGCTGGCCGAGATCGTGTCGGGCAGCTCCACGCCCCTGGCCGAGATGCTGGCCGACTGGCCGGTGACGGTCAACACGCCGGAAATCCGCATGGACTGCCCGGACGCCATCAAGTTCGCGGTGGTGGAAAAGGCCCGGGAATACTTCCGGCCGCGCTACGACATGATCGACGTGGACGGGGTGCGCCTGACCTTTCCCGACGGCTGGGGGCTGCTGCGCGCCTCCAACACCCAGCCGGCGCTGGTGCTGCGCTTCGAGGCCGAAACGCCCGAGCGCCTGGAGGAAATCCGCAAGATCATCGAGGAGCCGGTGGCGGCCTGGATCAGGGAACTGGGCTGACCGCCTCCGGCCGCTCCTGACGGCGTTGCGCCATGTCGCCAGGAAGCGGCATGGCGCGACCAAGGCCGACAACGCCAGGCCGCTGCCTGGCCGCGGCGGCAAACGGAGGACGATATGCTGCGAAAATCCTGTTCCGCCATCCTGGCGGCCCTGCTGGCCGTCCTGTGCTGCGCCGCCCAGGCCGCGGCCCAGACTGCTCCGACAGCCCAAACGCCCCTGCCCTACCGGCCCAACGAGGCCCTGGGCGAGAAACTCGCCAAGACGCCGTTCGTGGCCTCGCCAAGCAGCCCCGGCGGCAAGGACATCCTGGGCAACAGTTGCATCTATAAAGATACCTTTTCGCTGAGCCCCTCGGAAGAGCTGCTGGAGCACTGCGACATCCCGGCCGCGTTGGCCCGGTTCACGGCCAAATACGGCCCCCCGGCCCAGGCCGGCGAGGCCCCGGGCGGCAAGAAACTCCTCGAATACCACCTGGAATACAAAGACAACCAGTACCACGTGCGATACTTTGTCGGCTGCGCCGCCGGCAAGACGGAAGCCTTCGCCATGGTCGAATGCACCCGCGAGAAAAACCGCGTCATGCCCGGCGGGCCGCCGGGCAAACGCCCCGGCTCCCTCCCCGGGAAAATGCGCCCCTGACCCTGCACGGCGACGGCCGCCCGCTCCCCATTTGCCGCGCCGCCGGTTCCAGGCTATACGACGGGCAAAACAGACGACCGGATACACCGCATGCGCAGACTCAAATGGTTTCTCCTGCTCGCCCTGCTCGCCGGCGCGGGGCTGTATGCCTACAAACAGTTCCACAAGAAGATCGAACCGCCCCGGGTCCTGACCACGGCCGAAGCGGCCATGGGCGACGTGCGCAAGGTGCTGGAAGCCACGGGCATCATCAAGGCCCAGGTCGGGGCCATCGTCAAGATCGGGGCCCGGGCCACGGGCACCATCAAGGAGATGAACGTCAAGGTCGGCGACTTGGTCAAAAAGGACCAGCTTATCGCCGTCATCGACTCCCGGGAACTGCGCGCCCAACTCGACGAGTCCGAGGCCAGACTGGCCCGGACCAATGCCGAACTGGCCCAGGTCGAAGCCGTCTACCCCCGGCGCATCGCCGAGGCCGAAGCCGAAGTCCGCCTGTCCGAGGCCAAGACCGAATACGCCACCGCCAACCTCAAGCGCCAGGACGAGCTTTTCAAGAAACGGCTCATCTCCCGAGACGTCCTGGACGCCGCCCGCCGCGACGCCCTGGTCGGCCAAAACGAGGTGCTGGCCAGACAGGCCTCCCTGGTGCGGGTGAAAACGGAATTCGAAAAGGAACGCCTCAAGGCCCAGAAAACCCAGGAAGAAGCCCAGGCGGTCATCGATTCCGTCAACACCAAGATTTCCTACACCCGCATCGTCAGCCCCATCGACGGCGTGGTGGCCTTTGTCACCTCCCAGGCCGGCGAGACGGTGGTGGCCGGGTTGCAGGTGGCCAACCTCATCACCGTGCTCGACCCGTCGCGCCTGGAGATGTGGATCTATGTCGACGAAACCGACGTCGGCCAGGTCAGACCCGGCCTGCCGGTGGAATTTCGCGTGGACGCCTACCCGGGCGCCCAGTTCAAGGGCAGCGTGGACCAGATCTATCCCCAGCCCGAAATCCGCGACAACATCGTCTACTATCAGGCCCTGGTGCGCCTCGACCCGGCCGAATCCACCCGGCTTCGCCCGGAAATGACCACCCAGTGCCAGATCGTGGTCCAGGAAAAAAAGGACGTGCTGGTCATTCCCAACGCCGCTCTCAAATGGATCGGCGACCGGCAGGTGGTCTTTGCCGTACTCCCGGACGGCGGCGTGCGCGAGGTGCAGCCCAGACTCGGCCTGGAAGGCCTCAACGAGACCGAGGTGCTGGAAGGGCTGGCCGCCGGCGAGAAGGTCGCCACCCAGATCGTGCTGCCGGGGCTGGCCGCGCCGACCATCAACGCCCCCAAACCCAACCGGCCCACCGCCCGATGACCGGCCAGAACGAAAGCCGGACGCCCGGCCCGGCGCAGCCCTCCGAGGCCCGGCCGCTGATCGCCCTGCGGCGCGTGACCCGGTCCTACGTCATGGGCGGGGCGACCAACACCGTGCTCGCCGACGTCAGCCTGGACATCGCCGCCGGCGAATTCGCGGCCATCATGGGGCCGTCGGGATCGGGCAAATCCACCCTGCTGCACATCCTGGGGCTGCTCGACCGGCCGACCTCCGGCAGCTACCGGCTTGGCGGCCGCGACACCGGGACCCTGTCCGACGACGACTTGTCCGGGCTTCGCAACCAGGCCATCGGCTTCGTCTTCCAGAGCTTCTACCTCGTGCCCTACGCCACGGCCCTGGACAACGTGCTCCTGCCGGGGCTCTACAGCAGCACGCCCCGGTCGGCCCTCAACGCCCGGGCCATGGAACTGCTGGACAAGGTGGGGCTGGCCGCCCAGGCCGGCCACAAGCCCTCCCAGCTCTCCGGCGGCCAGCAGCAGCGCGTGGCCCTGGCCCGCTCGCTCATAAACGACCCGGACCTGATCCTGGCCGACGAGCCCACCGGCCAGCTCGATTCCACCACCAGCGCCGAAATCATGGGCCTGCTCGCGACCATCAACCACGACGCCGGCAAAACCGTCATCGTCGTCACCCACGACCCGGCCACGGCCGCCTACGCCCGCCGGCAAATCCTCGTCCATGACGGCCGTGTGGCGCAGGGCTAGCCGCGCCGGGCGCATGCTCTGGCGCATCCAGCACATGGCCGTGCTGGCGCTGTGGGCCAACAAGGCCAGAAGCTGCTTCGTCATCGCCGCCGTGGCCATGGGCATCGCCGCCCTGACCGTCATCGTGGCCTCGGTGGACGGGGCCCGGCGAAAGGCCCTCGAAATCGTCGACTTCTTCGGCCCCGATGCGGTCATGGTCCTTGGCGGCGACATCGAAAACCGCCCCGTGGGCCAGCGCTTCAACACCCTGACCTGGGGCGATGCCCGGACCATTTCCCGCTCCCTGCCCGGGGCCTATGCCGTGCTGCCCATGCGCTCGGTGCGCCAGACCACCCTCCGGTACGGCAACCGGAACCATGAAGTCCCGGTGGTGGTCGGGGCCACGCAAGACTACGCCAAGACCTGGAACTGGCCGCTGGCCGAAGGCCGCGACCTGACGGCCGAAGACGTCGAGCGCGGGGCCAAGGTGGCCCTGATCGGCGACGAGCCGGCCAGACAGCTCTTCGGCGACGCCTCGCCCCTTGGCCGCACCATCATGGTCAAAAACCTGCCCGTCCGGATCGTCGGCCGCCTGTCCTACCGGGGCTTTTCCGGCGGCGGCTCCGACGTCACCGTGGACGACCGCATCATCATGCCCATCAGCACGCTGACCCAGCGCTTCAACCTCGACCGCACCTATTTCCGGGGCCTGCGCATCAAATTCCACGACCCGGAACTGATCGACGTCCACAAGGACAACCTGCGTTCCCTGCTGCGCCACCTCCACAAGCTCGGCCCCACCGAGACGGACGACTTCACCATCATCTCGGCCAGCGAAATCCTCAAATTCCTGACCGCCTTCACCGGCGGCCTCGTGGCCTTCCTCGGCATCACCGCCGGGGTGGCCATCGTGGTCGGCGGCTTCGTCCTGGCCAACCTGATGTTTTTAAGCGTCAGCGAACGCCGGGTGGAAATCGGCCTGCGAAAGGCCGTGGGCGCGCCCTCCGCAGCCATCACCGCCCAGTTCCTGTCCGAGGCCGTCTATCTGACCCTGACCGGAGCCGTCTTCGGCGTGGGACTCGGCGTGGCCCTCGGCGAATCCCTGTCGCGCCTGGGCCTGCTCGAACTGCGGCTGTCGCCCAAAATCTTCGTGCTTTCGCTCGCCGCCGCCCTGGCCATCGCCTTCGTCTTCGGCCTCAAACCCGCCCGCAAGGCCGCCTCCCTGGACCCCATCGAAGCCCTGCGCGGCGGCGGGGAATAGGAGATCTCGAACCCGGCCCGGCCCGCCGGAGGAAGGATCCCTGGCCAGGGGAAACGCGGGGGCATACGACCGGCCGCGACGTCTGCACCGGCATCAGGCCCGCCCGAGCCGGACCATCTCCTGGCGAAGCCGTTTTTCCCGGCTGGCCCTGGTCGCCTTGGCCGCCTGTCCAAGCAGAAACGCCCGCAACCCGCGCGAACGCGTGAGCGGGACCAGCAATCTGGTCAGAAACAGGAGCGGAAAATCAAACAGCTTGTTTTTCCTGTAAAATTGATAATACCCCCGCGCAACAAGCCCATACTTGGCAGCCATCTCCCGCATAATATAATGTTCCGCTTTTTTGGTGTAACGATCCGCTATCTTCCATTTCTCCTCCAAGGCCAAATCCAATTGCCCGATTGTCCAGCGCAGCGTTTCCTCGGACAGCCCGGGTGACGCGTCCCCATCGGTCATCGCCGCGATGCTGTGGATTCCATAGCCGTTGAGGATCTTATCCAGATAGACGGCCGCGCTCTTGCCCAGAGCTCCTCCGCCCATGGCCACGGCGAACCCGTATTTTCCGGCAAGCTCGGGCATCATGAGCATGGAGCCGGTGCGGCCGATCAGGGTCAGCAAATGGGCATCGATAAATCCGGACGCGCAGCTGCCGAGATAAACAACCCCGTCGGCATCATGAAGCTTTTGTTTTATGGCCTGGAAGGCATCCTGCTGCTGGCAGGTGCAATCATCCCGGAACAGGCAATCGCGCTGCAATTGGCAAGGCCCCAGGCCACTGCCTTCAATTTCAACCAAGTGCACCGCATTCGCGGAGTACGCGACAATGGCCGCATAGACCGACCGCGCCGCCGGATTGTTGTCCAGCGTGTAACCGGAAATCACGAGGATGCTTTTGCTTCCCGTTTTCGGCCTGCCCTGGCCGGAAACGGCGACCTCCTGGCCAAAATGCAGCGGCTTGAGATCTTCCCGGGGCAGGTATGCCCTTTCCCGTGAGGGGACGTATCCCCTGGCCAGGGCCATATTGAGCATTCGCGCCAACACGCGGCAGGAATCTTCCGTCTCCGCATGGTCGACATACCCGCCCGGGCCGCCCTCGGCCGACACGTCCCCCATGTAGCCGAAGCCAAGTTGCTCGCTGATGCAACGAACGTTCTCCAGGATATCGTCGTCGTGATGATGGGCTCCGGTCAGGACCGTGGCCGCTATCTTTCCCTCAAACAGCATATCCTGTTGAAAAAGTTTATCGTAAAGCAGTTTCAATTGCACGGGAGGATGCCAACACATGGCCCCGAAGACCCATACCACGCAATCGGCTTGCTCCATCTTGCGCGCGACGTCGAGAAAACCCTCTTCCCTTTCGGCGGCGTCAAACGACAGATTCTTTGCGCAGACATCGACAAATTCGAAGCCATGGTCCAGGAAATGCGACAGATACTTCGCGGCGACGAGACTCTCGCTGTCGCCGCCATGGGGACTCCCGCACAAAAACAGCGTCTTTTTGGAAGCATGCGTCATGGCGTTTTCCTCATCGGCGCCGGAGCGCGCCTCTTGATGGACGTTACGAAAAAATTCGAGTTGTTCCGCTCACCCCCCCACCTTGGTATACCACTGCCGCCTGCGGCGCGCAGACAAAAACAGGGTCGGACGCCCCGCGCCCGACCCTGTACGTTGCATGGCGTCCCCGGACACCGGCTAGGTCTTTTCACAATACCGCCTCCGGCGGCCGGGAGGGGATGATCCCCTCCCGGACCCTCCGCAACGGGGGAAACGGGCGCATCACCTTCGTCCCTTCCCACCTTTGGCCCCCTTTATCCAGGGGGTCCGGGGGGAATGATTTCCCCCGGCCGCCGGAGGCAGCCTTTCGTTTCGTTCCCCTTCGCGTCAACCACAATTGTGAACAGCCCCTAGAAGCGTTCGAAGTCGTCGTCCTTGTCGCCGAGATCGATGCCGACGCCGGAACCGGCCGCGGGCTTGGCCGCGGCAGAGGGACGAACGGGGTGCGGAGCCGGCCGGCGCATGCCGGCGGCAGGCAGGGCCTTGACGACCCTGGCCGTCTGGCGGCGGCCCGCGCCGTCCACCCGGAAAAAGGCCATGGTGCTTTGCAGCTGCTCGGCCTGACTTGAAAGCTCCTCGGACGTGGAGGCCATTTCCTCGGAGGCCGAGGCGTTTTGCTGCACCACCTGATCGAGCTGCTGGATGGCCCGGTTGATCTGGTCGGCGCCGGAATTCTGTTCCTGGCTGGCGGCGGCGATTTCCTGGACCAGATCGGCCGTGCGCTGGATGTCCGGGACCATCTTGGTCAGCATGTTGCCGGCCCGCTCGGCCACCTGGACGCTCGAGGCCGACAGTTCGGAGATTTCGGCGGCAGCCGAACCGCTGCGTTCGGCCAGTTTGCGGACCTCGGCGGCCACCACGGCAAAGCCCTTGCCGTGTTCGCCGGCCCGGGCGGCCTCGATGGCGGCGTTAAGCGCCAGCAGGTTGGTCTGCCGGGCGATCTCCTCGATGATGGAGATCTTCTCGGCAATGTTTTTCATGGCCGCCACGGCCGAAATGACGGCCTCCCCACCCTCCCGGGCATCCTGGGCGGCCTTGACGGCAATGGACTGGGTCTGCTGGGCGTTTTCGGCGTTCTGCTTGATGTTGGAGCTCATCTGCTCCATGGACGAGGAGATTTCCTCGACGCTGGCCGCCTGTTCGGTGGCTCCCTGCGACATGCTCTGGGCCGAGGCGGACAGTTCTTCCGAGCCCGAGGCCACGTTTTCCGAAGCCGACTGCACCTCGGCCACCACTTCCCGCAGCTTGCCCACCATTTCGTTGAGCGAGGCGGCCAGGACGCCGATCTCGTCCTTCTGGTCGATGTCGAGCAGGCGGGTGAAATCGCCGTCAGCCATGGCTTTGGCGAATGCCACGCCCTTGATGACCGGCCCGGTGATGGCCTTGGTCAGCAGGATGGCGACGAGCACGCCGAGGACGAGGGCCACGGCCAGTCCGCCGAGCATGACCGACGAGGCCGAGGAGAGGTTCGACACCGCGCTGTTGGCGATCCCCTGGGTGCTGTCCATGGCGGCCCGGGCGATTTCCTCGGCTGCCTGCTGCACGGCGATGGAGGCGTCAAGGCGCTTGACGCCGAGCTCCTGGAGGACTTTGTAGTTGTCCAGGAATTCGACCAGGGCCTGCCGGTATTTCTGGGCCGCATCCTTGATGGCGGAAAGCTGGCGCAGATTCGCTTCCAGTCTGGTCTGGGCCCGCAGGCCGTCAAGGGCCTGCTCCAGATCGCCAAAATTCCTGACGGCCTCTTCGATGACGCGGGGGTCGCGGAACAGCTGGCCCCGGTAGTTGCCCACCCGGATGCCGGTGACCATATCAACGATGTTGGCGATGCTTTGCAGCTTGTCCGCGCGGTCTTTGAGCGCCTCGGGGTTTGCCCCTTTGGCGATTTCCTCCAGGTGCAGCTTGAACAGGGCGTCCTGGTAGCCTTCGCAATTCTTGACAAGGTCTGCCGCCGCCACATCCAGGTTGCGCCGCACGCCGGCGACGGCATCCATCCGGGACACCGTTTCGGCGATAAGTTTCTCGTATTCCGCGTTTTTGGCCTGGGCTTTGGCCACGTCCTCGCGCAATTTGACCAGGGCCGGATATTTCTCCGAATGGGCCCTGGCCTCGCCCAGGAAACGCCTGAGTTCGCCAAGCATGCGCACGCCGGCTTCATATTGCTTTTTGTCTTCGGAATACGAGAACGACCGCATCTCCAGCATGGCCTGGGAGATGGAGCGCTCAATATTGTTGGCGACGATCATTTCCGGAACAAATTCCCTGGCCAACCGGGTGGACTCCACTTCCACGCCATGCATGTTGACCACGGCCATGCCGCCAAGCACGCAGGCAATCAGGATCAACAGGCCGAAACCGATGCTGATTTTTAGCCCAAGCTTCATGTTCTTCACGCCAGATCTCCCTTGTGCGTTGCGTCCCCCCGCCACGCCGGACCGGCGTGGCGGTTTCATGGGGATACTCGTAGTCAACTTCGCATCCGCAACTTTTCTCTTATTTCGTCGTCAGTTGCAACGCAAAGATGGTACATTTTCCCGCATTGTGGACCATTGCGGGGTTTTCCCGTAAAAAAACGGGCCATGGAGTACGTATCGGTATGCAGTTTTTTGACGACATGACCCTGGCCGCCCGGCTCGCCCGGCGGGAATTACGGACCGGTCTGCGGGGGTTTGGCGTATTTCTGGCCTGTCTGGCCCTGGGCGTGGCCGCCGTGGCCGGGGTCAGGAGCCTGTCCGCCTCGTATGCCGCCGGACTGGCCGAAGACGCGGCAGCCCTGCTCGGCGGGGACATCGAAGCCGCCCTGTCCCAACGCCCCGCCGCGCCGGAGGAGCTGGCGGCCCTGTCGGCCCTGGGCCGGACCTCCCACCTCGTGTCCATGCAGGTGATGGCCAGGCGGACCGTCGGCGCGCCCGGACGGGCCCTGGCCACGCTGCGGGCCGTGGACGGCGCCTATCCCCTGTACGGGGCCGTGGTCCTGGCCCCGCCCATGGCCCTGGCCGAGGCCCTGGCCGTGCGCGACGGGCTGCCCGGGGCCGCTGTCGCGCCGGAGCTGCTGACCCGGCTCGGCGTGCGCATCGGCGACGTGATCCAGGTGGCTGACGGCCGTCTGGAGATACGCGCCGTCCTTGGCCGCGAACCCGACGCCTCGGCCAATTTCTCGACCCTTGGCCCGCGCCTGCTCGTCTCCATGGACGGGCTGGCCGCCACGGGGTTGCTGGCCCCGGGAGCCCTCACCCGCCACTATTACCGCGTCAAACTGCCGCCCGGCGCCGATGCCGGGACGGCCAGCCAAAAACTGCGCGAGGACTTTCCCAAGGCCGGCTGGCGCGTACGCGACGCCTCCGGGGCCCAGCCCGGACTGTCGCGGTTCATGGACCGGCTGGCCGCCGTGACCGGGCTGGTGGGGCTGGCCTCGCTGCTCCTTGGCGGCATCGGCGTTTCCCAGGCCGTTTCCGGTTACCTCGCCGGCCGGGCCGCCTCCATCGCCACGCTCAAATGCCTGGGCGCGCCGCGCCGCGTGGTGGCGGCCACGTATTTCCTGGCCGTGGCCGCCCTGTCGGGTCTGGGCATCGGGGCGGGGCTTGTCGTCGGGGCCGCTGCGCCGGCCGTTGTCGGGCCGCTGCTTGGCAACCTGCTGCCGGTGCGCCTGCCCCCGGGGCCGTATCCCGGAGCCCTGGCCCTGGCCGCCGCCTTCGGCGTCCTGACCGTCCTGGCCTTTTGCCTGCCCCATCTGGCCCGGGCCGGGCGTATTTCGCCGCTGCTGCTGTTTCGGGGCTACGCCGATCCGGACCGGCCAAGGCTTGGGCCGGCCGCCCGGCTGCCGGGACTGGCCGCCGCTGCCGCGCTTTTGGCCCTGGCCGTGGCCGCCACCCCCAACCGCCGGCTGGGCCTGGGGTTCGTGGCCGCGGCCGCCGCAGCCGCAGCCGTGTTCTGGCTGTTCGCCCGGCTGACGGTTTTTCTGGTGCGTCTGGCCCCGACCCATCGCCCCGGGCTGTGGCGGATTTCCCTTCGCGCCCTGTCCCGGCCGGGCAACCAGGTGGGGCAGGTGCTGGCCGCCCTGGGCCTGGGCCTGTCCACCCTGTGCGCCATGACCCAGGTGGACGCCAATTTCCGCGAGGCCTTTGCCACGGACATTCCCCGTACCGCGCCGGACTATTTCTTCGTGGACATCCAGCCGGACCAGCTCGCCCCGTTTCTGGAAACGGCAAAATCCGTCCCCGGCGTGACCCGGGTCGAGACCTCGCCCATGGCGCGGGGCCGGATCGCCCGCATCAAGGACGTGCCAAGCGAAAGCGCGGAGGTGGGCGAAGACGCCCGGTGGGCCGTGCAGGGCGACCGGGGGCTGACCTTTGCCGCCATAATGCCCGAGGGCACGCAGATCGTGGCCGGGACATGGTGGCCAAAGGACTACACCGGAGCGCCCCTGGCGTCGGTGGACGAGGGCATCGCCAAGGGCCTTGGCATCGGCGTCGGCGACACGGTGACGGTCAATGTCCTGGGCCGGGAGATCACGGCCACGGTGGCCAGCCTGCGGCGCATCAACTGGCTGACGCTCGGCATCAACTACGTGTTCGTGTTTTCGCCCGGCAGCCTCGACGGCGCGCCCCTGACCTGGCTGGCCACGGCCTATACCGACAAGGCCGCGCCCGGCGATCCCGGCGAGGCCGTCTTCGCCGCCGTGACGGACCGGTTTCCCAATGTGACGGCCGTCGGCATCGGCGAGGCCCTGACCGACGTGCTGGCCGTGGCCGACAAGGTGGCGGCCGCCGTGTCCACGGCGGCCATGGCCACGCTGGCCACGGGCATGCTGGTGCTGGTGCAGACCATGGCGGCCGGCATGCGCCGCAAAAGCTACGAAACGGTCATCTACAAGGCCTGCGGCGCCACCCGGCGCGACATCCTGACGGTGCTGCTGCTGGAAAACGCCTTTCTCGGCCTGTTGGCCGGAGGCATGGCCCTGGTGCTCGGCACGGCCGTGGCCGGAGCCTTTGTGACCTTTTTCATGGAGCTGCCGTTTCGCGTCTTTGCCGGCCCGGCCCTGGCCACGGTAGGCGCGGCCGCCGCCCTCACCCTGGCCCTCGGGCTGGCCGGCGTCTTCCGGATGCTGTCGCGAAAGGCCTGGCCGTATCTGCGAAACGAATGACGCGGCCGACGCCGGCAGCCCGCCGGCAATGGCCGCGTTCGGGAGTCCGCAGGGAAGGCTTTCCCCTGGCGGGGCAATGGGGGGCCCCCGGTCGCCCCGCTCCGGACGCGGCCTGAGCGGCCCCGGTCAGTCGCTGCCGCCCTCCGGCCGCTGGGGCATCTGCCGCCGGCGCTCCAGCTCGATGCGGTCATAGACCGCCAGTTGGCGCGGCGAGAGGATCGGCCGGATGTCCTGGTCGAACTGCTGGAAGACCAGATCGGCTTCAGGCCGCAACCGGGCCAGCAACCCGTCCATCTGCCGGAAGGCGGCCTCCCTGGCCGTGACAAACCGCGCCCGCTGTTCCGCTCCGAGATCAAGGGAACGCATGAATTCCTCGTCCAGACGTCTGCGGATCTCTATAAGGTCGGCTCCGTCCCGAAGCCGGTTGTCGCGTATGGCCTGTTGCGCGGCCCCGGCCCAGCCGATGCCAAGCCCCAGGACAAACACCGCAAGCACGACAAGGCGTCCGGTCCCCTTTCCCTGTTCAGCCATGATCCTTCTCCAGGAAGGCCTTGAGTTTGCGCCTGGCCCGAAAGGCCCGGACCTTGACGTTGACCCGGGTCATTCCGGTGATGTCGGCGACTTCTTCCACGCTTTTTCCTTCCAGCGACAAGAGCGCCATAAGCTGCCGGTCCCGGGGGCCGAGCACGGCCATGGCCGCCTCCAGCCGCCGCCGGGCCTCCCGGGCCTCGGCCCGGGCCGCCTCGCGCTCGTCGGGAAGCGAATCCCGAAGGCCGTCGACAATGCCGTCCTCGGCCTTGCGGCGGCGCAGCCAGTCAATGCAGGTATTGGCGGCGATGCGGTGCAGCCAGCCCCGGAACACGGCCTCGTTTCGAAGCGCCCCCAGGTTGAAATAGGCCTTGACGAACACCTCCTGGGCCAGATCCTCGATGCCGGTCGGATCCTGGCAAAACCGCGACACCAGATGCATGACCCCGTCCTGGTGCCGGGCCACCAGGACGGCAAAGGCCCGCTGGTCGCCGCGCGCGGCCGCCCGGGCCAGAAAGGCGTCGTCCATGCCGTCGAGACGGGGCTGCAAACGCCCCACGCCGGACTCGTTCACGGCAGCGGACAGTAAAATTGCCGGACTACATCGTCAGCCATGCCAAAGCCCTCCCCGGCGCGTCGCTGGCGCGCCAAGAGGTCAGGCGTCCCCACGGCCCCTCCGGTTACACCGCCGCCTCGACAAGGCGCGCCGGCAACGGTATGCCCTTGGCGCGGCAGCCTCCGGCCGGCCGCACATCCCCCCTTCGGAGAACGCCATGCCCCTTCGCGACGATGTGAATATCTATCTGATCGGCCCCCGGGCCTCGGGCAAGACCACCCTGGGCGAACGGCTCGCCAAGCAGCTCGGCCGCCCCTTTACGGACCTGGACGCGGCATTTGTCGAGCGCCGCGGCGAAACCATCGCCGCCCTGGTGGCCCGCGAAGGCTGGGACGCCTTCCGCCGGGCCGAAGCGGACATCCTGGCCGGGACGGCCAAGCAGACCGGGCTTGTGGTGGCCACGGGCGGCGGCGTGGTGCTTCTGCCCGAAAACCGCGAAATCCTGGCCCGGGGCATGGTGCTCTACCTGCAGGCCCACCCCGACCGGCTGGCCGAACGCCTCATGGCCGACCTCAACGCCGAGCAGCGCCCCAAACTGACGGAAATGGGCCTGCGCGAGGAAATCGCCGCCACCCTGGCCGAACGCGAACCCCTCTACCTGTCCCTGGCCCACGCCTGCCTGCCCGAACGCCCGGCCGACGAACTGCTCGACTACGCCCTGCGGGCGATCAACGTGTTGTAGGCGGGGAGGAGAGGAGACAAGCAAAAGCAGAAGAGGAAGACCGGGGGGAACGCTTTTGAAAAGCGTTCCCCCCAGGCCCCCCTCGAAAGGATGGAAAGGCGGGGAGGGAGGGACGGACGCCCCTTTGACATGTCCCATGGCGCACAGCGGTTAGCACCGCAAGCGTCATACCCGGCTACTGTCCGTATACCGCCTTGGCGACGTCCACAGGAAATGCCCCATCCATGCCGTCCGGAGTGGTGTTGGTCAGCACCACGACCGACAGGCCTGAGGCCCTATCCATGAAGAAATTGGAACCATAGGCGCCACCCCAGCGCCAAGTGCCCGGCGCGCCCGGATACGCCGACTTTTGCGGATCGACCAGGACGGCCGCCCCGATGCCCCAGCCCCAGCCGGGACCGGCCAAATCCGCCACGATGTTGCCGATCTGGTTGTTGGTCATGGTCTGGGCCGTTTGCGGCTTGAGAATCTTGCCGCCGCTCTGGCGGATGGCTTCAAGAAATTTCATGTAATCCGGGGCGGTGCCGGACATGCCCGCGCCGCCGGACGGGAAAGCGTTCTTGTCCGTGGCCCGCGAAGGCTGGTAGCGGATGCCCGACGCGCCAAGCGGCACGGTTTCTGGATCGCCCATCCGGTGCAGCCCGCCTGCATCGTGTACATACGCCGTTGCCAGCCGATCGGGGCGTGTCGCCACAAACATGGTGTCCTTCATGCCAAGCGGCCCGGTGATCAGCCGGCCAACCACCTCGGGCAACGTCCCTCCGCCGGCTTTGGCCACAACCGCGCCCAGTACATCAATGGCCACCGAATACTTCCAGCCGGTTCCCGGCACGTAGTTGAGCGGTACGCCGGCCAGCCTCCGCAGGTCTTCTTCAAAGGTAATCCCCGGGTTGTCCAGGCCGCATGATACGTTGGCTTTGGCCAAAGGTCCGTCCGCAGGCTCGAGAAAATCGTAGGACAAGCCGGCGGTGTGCGTCAGCAGTTGCCGGACCGTAATGACGGCGGGCCTGCCGCCGGGGAGACGCGGCGCAAACTCCGGGAGCCAGCGTGTTACGGGATCGTCCAGCGACAGCCTGCCCTGATCGACAAGTGCCATCGCCGCTACGCTCACGATGGGCTTGGTCATGGACGCCAGCCGAAACATCGTGTCTTCGCGTACGGGGATGCAGGATTCCTTGTCCGCCAGACCAAATCCCTTATTATAGACGATGCGCCCGTCACGAGCTACCATAATCGTCGCGCCAACGATCCGCTGTTCCTCAATCGCCCGCGAAACGACCGCATCGATCCGCTGCGTCATAGCCTCGGATTCGGTCTTGGCCATGGCTTGCAACGGGATCAATACGACCAACGCGACGAGCAGCGCCGTCAGCCATACCCGCTTGGGTTGCATGGAAAATTGCATTGGAACCTCCGTTTTTATATATCGATTGATACAGAAATATCCGGCAGTGCCCGACAGGTCAAGATTATTTTTGTATCATTCGCTAAAAAAAGGATGGCATGAGCTTGCGCGGCAGACCGAGAGCTTTCGACCGACAGGCGGCCTTGGCGCGGGCCATGCGCCTTTTTTGGGAACATGGCTACGAAAACACGTCCCTGGCGGAACTGACGGCCGCCATGGGCATCAAGGGGCCGAGTCTCTACGCTGCTTTCGGTGGCAAGGAAGCGCTGTTTCGGGAGTGCCTGGAGCTTTATCAGAGCGCCTATGGCGTTCCCCTGGCCGAGCTGGCCACAAACGTCCAGCCGCCCCGGGCGCGTCTCATGACGATCCTTACGGCCTGCGCCCGGGAGTATGCCCGGCCGGATGCGCCCAAGGGCTGCTTCATCGCACTTTCGGCCTTGCAGTGCGCGGCCGGCCATGCCGGCATCGCGGCGCTTCTTCGGGAAAAACGCCTGGCCAGCCGTCAGGTGTTATTCAACCTGCTGGCCGAGGCCAAGGCCGACGGGGATCTGCCGTCCGAAGCCGACCCCGGCGTCCTGGCCGCCTATCTGGCGGCCGTGATCCAGGGCATGTCGGCCCAGGCCAAGGACGGCGCAGACACGGATACCTTGCTGGCCATGGTCCCTGTTGCCATGGCCTTTTGGCCGCCCACCGACTAGCACGGCTTTCACAACGCCTTGAAATACACTATACTCCCAACCACGGGAGTTGGTTAAACATTTCGGAAGTTGAACGCAGCGTGTTGCAACGGCAAGGCCTTGCCGGCCGAATGGATTGCATCGAGAAGATGCGAGTCCAGGTTCCGGCGTGGAGCAATGACAGACATAACCGCCAGCCCCAAGTGGGCTGGCGGTTCACGGCAAAGGATGCTCGAATCAAGCTAAAACGCCTGTATCCAAACAGTTAAGTGTACTATGCCCTAGCCTGCCCGGGCCATGGCCAGAGGGCTGCCGCCTTTGCCGCCGTCCCGGCGCTCGTCCGGCATGCCCAGGCTGCGAATGCGGGCCGCCTCTTCGAGCGGGCTGGCCCCGAAAAACCGTTTGAACTCCCGGCCGAACTGCGACGGGCTGGCATAGCCCACCTGCCCGGCCGCCGCCCCGGCGGTCAGGCCCTCCTGGGCCATGAGCAGGCGCGCCTTGTGCAGCCGGATGCTTTTCACATACTGGAGCGGCGTGGTGGCGGTGATGGTCTTGAAGTGCTGATGGAAGACCGAAACGCTCATGCCGGCGGTGCGGGCCAGGGTCTCGACGTCAAGCGCCGTGTCGTACTCGGTGTGGATGCGGCGCAAGACCCGGGCGATCTGGTCGAAGCCGCCATGCCCGCCGGCCAGCGCCCGCAAGGCTCCGCCCGGCTCCTCCAACAGCACCCGGTAGATGATCTCCCGCACAATCTGGGGACCAAGGATGCGGGCGTCGCGCGCGTTGCCGAGGCATTCCAGCAGCCGCAGGGCCGCGTCGCGAAGCCCCGGGGTCAGGGCGTTGGCATACGCCCCGCAGCAGGGGTCGGCGGCAGCCGGCCCGGTCTCGCCCAACTCCAGCAGCAGCTCGCCGAGCACCGTCCGGTCGACGCCGACGGAAAGGGCCAGCAGCGGGGATTCCGGGCTGGCCTGCACCACCTCGCACTCGCAGGGCAAAAGCACCGACGACACGAAGTAGTGGTCCGGGTCGTAGGTGTGGACCGCCTCGCCGATCAGGCCGCGTTTGACCCCCTGGCCGACGATGATGATGTTTGGCGCATACATCACCGGCTTGCGGGAATGGGGCTGGGACGTGCGCACGACCAGCACGTCGGGCAGCTCCGTCCCGCTTACGCCCTCCCGGGCGGCCAGACCGTCGAGCAGGACCGCCATGCGGCTTCTTGGGCGAATGCCGTTTCGCTCCTCCATGACCGTCGTCTCCATGGGCGGATACGCCGCCGCACGTCTCTGTTGGGATCAGGCCGTGCCGGCTTTTGGGGGAAAATGCATCCGGCGCGGCCCGATCCGCAGGATCGGGCAAACATTCCGGGGCATCGGGCCGGGCTGGCGGCTCAGGCCGGGCAGAACACCGACGGATCGTCGGTAAACGGCGTCACCCCGTGCTGGCCCGTGGATTCGAGCACGGCGCGCCAATAGTCCGAGGAGATGTTGAGTTTCTTGCGCCGCAGCGTCACGAGATCGAGCGGCAGATGCACGTAGCGGTCGTAAAGCCGCGACACCACCATGCCGGTCTTGCCGGCCATGGCCGCGTGCACGGCGTTTTGCCCCAGAAATCCGCAGTAGATGCGGTCGTTGGCATTGGCCGGCACGGACCGGATGATGTAGCTCGGGTCGATGAACTTGAGCGTCATGGGCATCCGGCGTTCCCGGAACCACTTCTCGATTTCGGCGCACAAAAACTGGGCGATGTCGCCAAGCACGGGGTTTCCCGAGGCGTCGCGGGCCCCGGTGTCGGGCAGCAGGTTCTGCCCGGCCCCCTCGGCCACGACGATGACGGCGTGCTTGCGCTCGGCCAGCCGTTTTTCCAGGGACGGCAGCAGGCCGTAGGGCCCGGTCAGGGCAAAGGGGTATTCCGGCACCAGGACGTAGTTGACCTCTTTCAGGGCCAACGTGGCCTGGGCGGCGATGAATCCGGACTCGCGGCCCATGACCTTGACCACGCCCACGCCGTTGAGCGCGCCGATGGCCTCGGTGTGGGCGCAGCGGATGGCCTCGGTGGCCTTTTCCACGGCCGTGTCGAAGCCGAAGGACTGGGTGACGAGGTTGATGTCGTTGTCGATGGTCTTGGGCACGCCGATGATGCTGATTTTCGAGCGCCGCCGGGCGATCTCTTCCTGGATGCGCCGGGCCGCCTTCATGGTGCCGTCGCCGCCGATGACAAAGAGCATGCCGACGTTTAAGCGTTCCAGGGAGTCCACGATGTCCTCGGGGCGCTGGGGCCCCCGGCTCGACCCCAGGACCGTGCCGCCGAACTGGTGGATGTCGGACACGGACTGCGGCGTCAGGTCCATCGGGGCGTGGCCGTAGGACTCGATAAAGCCCTGCAGCCCGAAACGGATGCCGAGCACGCCGGCCACATGGTAGTTGTGGTGGGCCTCCATGACGATGGCCCGGATGACGTCGTTAAGCCCCGGACACAGGCCGCCGCAGGTGACGATGGCCGCCTTGACCTTGGACGAGTCGAAATAGATGCGGCCGCGCGGCCCGGCCATCTCGAACCCGGCCTGGCAGGGGCCGGTCCCGGCGCCGAATTCGCTGGCGTCAAGCTCCATGCGCACCCGGGCCGCATCGTCGACGAAGCGGCAGTACGGCAGCGGCGAAGGAATCTTGGCCGGACCAAGCGCCGGGATGGCGATATCAACGGGGGCGGTTGGGCAATGCTCTTCCATGTCGGACTCCTTGCCCCCAAGGCCTAGCAGGTTGCGCCGTCCCCAGCAACACGGTCCGGCGACAAACCGGCAACGCCGGGCCTAGTCCCAGCGGACCTTGACTTCCGACGACTCGCCCCGCCCGGAGATGACCACCTTGCCGCCATGGGCCATGGTCACGCTCTGGCCCGGGGTGAGCACCTTGTCCCGGCCGTCGCCCGCCGCCGTCACCCACACCGCGCCCCGGGCGCAGGTCACCCGGCAGTAGCGCGTGCCGGTCAGCGCCATGTACTTGCCCTGGCCCAACCGGAAATAGAGGCTTTTGCCCGGCGAAAACAACCGGCCGCCGGCCTCGGCCAGCGCCCGCAGGAAACGGCTGTCGCGCCACCGGCCGATGATGTCGTCGAGAATCCCCGGCCGGGCCGTCCCATACACCCTGTCTTCCTTTATGCGATCCGCGAACATGGCGTCCTCCTTGGGTTGCGGCCGGCGCGGGAGCGGCGGCCCGCTTCCCTTAGAACACAACATCTGTTACCATGACAGATACAGTTTTCACAAAAAAGAGCCATAACAGATTTTCCCGGAGACAACGCCATGGTCCTGCCCGAGGCCAACGAGGGAATTTTCCGCTATGTGGGCGTGGAAAAGCACATCCTGGGGCTTATCGAGGCCGGGGAGCTGCAACCCGGCGAGCGCATCCCGTCGCTTCGCGCCCTTGGGGCGCGGCTCGGGGTGAGCGTGTCCACGGTCAACCAGGCCTATCTGGAGCTGGAGCGGCGCGGGGTGGTGGAGGCCCGGCCCAAATCGGGCTTTTTCGTACGCGACCGGCCCGCCCGGCCGCCGGCGCCCCGGGGCTCGATCATTCCGGCCAAGCCGCCCACAGCCGTCAACCGCGGCGCGCTGATCCGCGAGGTGCTCTCCGGCATGGGCCGGCGCGACATCCTGCCCCTTGGCGTGGCCCACACGGACGAGGCCTTGTTGCCGACCAGACAACTGGCCCGGCTGCTGGGCAAGGTGGCGGCCGGGGACGACCGGGTCACCGGCTACGAGAGCGTGTGCGGCAACCTGGAACTGCGCCGCCAGATCGCCTGGAGGCTTGGCGAGGCCGGCATCGAGGCCCGGGCCGAGGACGTGGTGGTCACGGCCGGGGCCATGGAGGCGCTGTATCTGGCCCTGCGCTCGGTGACCCGGCCGGGGGACAACGTGGCCATCGCCGCCCCGTCGTATTATTGCTTCCTGCAACTGCTGGAAAACCTCGGCCTGCGGGCCGTGGAGCTGCCCTCCCATCCCGACGGCGGCGTGCGGCCGGACGATCTGCGCGACGCCCTGGACCGTTTCGACGTGCGGGCCCTCATTCTCACCCCGAACTTCAACAATCCCGACGGCGCGCTCATTCCCGACGCGGCCAAGGCCGAAATCGCCGGCATATCGGCCGAACGCGGCGTGCCGGTCATCGAGGACGACGTCTACGGCGACCTGGGCTTTGGCGACCGGCGTCCCCGCTGCATCAAGTCCTACGACACGGCCGGCGGCGTGCTGCACTGTTCCTCGTTTTCCAAGACCCTGGCCCCGGGTTTCCGGGTGGGCTACCTGCTGCCCGGCCGGTTCGCGGCCAAGGCCTTCGAGATCAAGGCCACCACCAACGTCTGCTGCGCCACGCCCACCCAGCTGGCCGTGGCCCTGTATCTGGCCCAGGGCGGCTTCGAGCGCCACCTGCGGAAGACCAGGGCCGTGCTCGAACGGCAGGCCCGCATCATGGAGGAGCGCATCCTGCGCCGTTTCCCCCAGGGCACCCGGGTGACCCATCCCTCCGGCGGCACGGTCCTGTGGGTGGAGCTGCCGGACGGCGTGGATTCCATCGCCCTTTTTTACGAGGCCAAGGCCAAGGGCATCGGCGTGGCCCCGGGCAATATTTTTTCCAGTTGCGACCAGTTCAAGCATTTTCTGCGCCTGAGCTACGGCGGCGTCTGGTCGCCGGTGATGGAGCAGGCCGTGGAAACGCTTGGCCGGCTGGTCCGGGACCTGGCCGACGGCGGGGGCGGGAAGTGACGACGCCGGGCCGGGGAGCGGCCCTGAAGCCCGTGGCCAAAGGCGTTTTCCCTGCCCTGCGCGATTGTATCCATTCGGAAATGCGTTTATATTGGAAAGAACACGTGTTGCAGGCGCGGGAATCCGCGGCTTTCCCGGCAGGACCGTCTGCCGCCGGCCTGAAGGAAAACCGCCTGAAGCCGCCCCGCCGGAAAATTCCCCTTTTCGGGGCGTTGTGTTTTCCGGGACAATTGGTAGCCTGCTTCCGGATTGGCCTGTGGCCCGGCACGGCCGCAAGGGAGATTCGCCGATGCAGTTTTCGCAAAAGGAAACGGATCAGGCCCTTATCCTCCAAATGACGGGAGAGATCGTCATGGACGGGGTGGCGGAGATCAAGGCCGATCTGGAACGGCTGGCCGGCGAATCGCCGCAGCCGGCCCTGGTCGTCGATCTGGCCGGCGTCACCTTCATGGACAGTTCGGGCGTGGGCCTTTTGATCGGGCTGCGCCGCATCTGCCTGGAACGCGGCAAGGCCATGTCCGTGGGCAACCCCTCCCCGTCCATCAAGAAACTTCTGGATATGCTTCGCCTGACGGACTTTTTCGCCGTGCACACAACCGCCGCCCCGGCCTGACGGTTTTTCGCCATGCGCCTTTGCCTTGTCGACGATTCCGAGACGTTTCTGACGTACCTCGAAAGCCTGTTGCGCGCCGCCGGCCATGCCGACATCACGACCTGGGACACGGCCGAGGCTTTTCTGGGCTCCCTGGACAGGGGCTGCCCGCTGCCGGATCTGGTCCTTATGGACCTCATCATGCCCGGCATGGGCGGTCTGGCCGCCACCCGGCGCATCAAGGCCGACCCGGCCCTGGCCGACGTGCCGGTCATCATGCTCACGGTCAGCGACGACGACGGCAATCTGGCCGCCGCCTTCGAGGCCGGGGCCATGGACTTCATCCGAAAGCCCCCCCGCCGCCTGGAACTGCTGTCCCGGGTGGACTCGGCCCTGCGGCTCAAGCAGGCCATCGACGAACGCAAGGCCCGGGAGCGGGAGATCAAGGCCGAAAAGGAATACATCGCCGCCATCCTGGAGTATTCCCACGACGGCATCGCCGTGGTCGGTCCGGACGGACGCTTCACCTTCGTCTCCCCGGGCATGGAACGGGTGTTCGGGCTGCCCGCCGACACCTACGCCACGGCCGACCGCTGGCTGGACGTCGCCTTCCCCGACGCCGACGCCCGGCGCGACCTGCACGAGAGCCTGTCCCCACGCCCGGCCCCGGGCCACGTCTGGCAGCGCCTGTACCCCTTTGCCGACAAAAACGGCCAGCGCCGCGCCTGCCAGATCCATTTTTCCACCATGCCCCACGGCGATCTGATCCTGAACATCCAGGACGTGACGCTTTTCGAGAAACAGAAAGAGGATCTGCTCAAAAAGCACAGCCGCCACCAGAAAGACCTCGACGCGGCGGCGGAGATCCAGCAAAGCCTGCTGCCCCGGCGCTTCTCCATGTCGGACTCCCTGAAATTCGCCTGGGAATTCATGCCCTGCGAGGACATCGGCGGCGACATCTTCAACGTCTTCCCGCTGGGCCCCAACCACGTGGGCCTCTACATGCTCGACGTCTCGGGGCATGGCGTGGCCTCGTCCCTGGTGGCCCACTCGGTCTACAACTTCATGCACTACCAGCGTTCCACCCTGGTGGACCGCTCCGAAGGCCGCATCGAAGTGGTGGCCCCGGAAGTGGTGCTGGCCCGGCTGGACGACGAATTTCCGTTCGCCAAGTTCTCGAAGTTTTTCACCATATTCTATATGGCCCTGGACCTGCGCACCGGTACGGCCCGCTACTGCAACGCGGGGCACCCCGCGCCGCTTTGCATCACCCCCGCCGGCGGCATCACCCCCCTGCCCACGCGCGGCACCATCATCGGCCTGTCGGGATTCGCCCCGTTTCCGGCCGGCGAACTGACGCTCGCCCCGGGCGACAAGCTGCTTGTCGTCAGCGACGGGCTGGCCGACAGCTGCGATGCCGGGGGCGGCTGCTTCGGCGAGGCCGGCGTGCGGGCCGTGATCGCCCGGCACGCCGCCGCGCCCGTGGCCGATCTGGTCGCCGCCCTGCGCCGCGTGAGCCGGGAGTTCTGCCGGGACGCCCCGCCGCGCGACGACGTCAGCGTGCTCGGCGTGGAGTTCCTGCGCCCGAAAGCCTGATCCGGCCCTTGCCCTGACGCCGCCGCCCGGCGTAGACTGCCCCGTTTTCCAAACGCCAATCCTTAACGAATCGACACCAATCCATGCCCTTTGCCGTCTACCATGCCGCCCCAGGCCTTTTGTCCGAACTCGTCCGCGAACTCGGCTCCTCCGTCACCGCCGTGCGCGATCCCCTGGTCGTGGCCGACGGCGAACCGCATCAGGCCGCCTTTGCCGCCAACATCTGGCTTGATCCGCAATTTCTGCCTGTGGAGTCCATCGGCGACGCCGCCAAGAAGCTCAAGGCCATCCAGCGCAACTGGAAGCTCGTGCCGACCGGCCATTTCCGCCGGGCGGCGCTGGTCACCGACAAGCTGCCCAAAGTGGCGGCCAGACCCATCGCGTTCGGCGAGCCGCTGCCGGACGCGCCCCTCGGGGCCTTTACGCTGTGGGAGGAGAACCTGCTGCTGGCCGCGACGCGGACAAGCGAACCCGTGCCGGACGGCGCGTACCGCTTCGTCGAGGACAGGGTCGGCCCGCCAAGCCGGGCCTATCTCAAACTGTGGGAACTGTTCACGCGCCTGGGCACGCACCCCGGGCCAGGGGAACTGTGCCTGGACATGGGCGGCAGTCCCGGCGGCTGGGCGTTTGTCCTGGCCGGCCTCGGAGCGCGGGTCTTTTGCATCGACAAGGCCCCGCTGGCCGACAACGTGGCCCGCCACCCGCTGGTGTCCTGGTGCCCGGGCAGCGCCTTCGGCCTGGACCCGCGCCACGTGGGCGCGGCGGACTGGCTGTTTTCCGACGTCATCTGCTATCCCGACCGGCTCTACGAATGGCTGCGCCGCTGGCTGGACCTCGGCGAGTGCCGCCGCTTCGTACTGACGGTCAAACTTCAGGGCGAGACGGATTTCGACCTGCTCGACCGGTTCCGGGCCATCCCCGGCAGCCGGCTTCTGCACTTAAGCCACAACAAGCACGAACTGACGTTCGTAAAAATCTAGAGGCAGAAACCGGGGCGCCGCCCCGGACCCCGCCGGGAGGAGGTCACCCCCTCCCGGGCCCTCCCGGACGGCTTTGGCGGGCAGACGCGCCATGGCCGGGCGGGAAAAAAATTTCTTGCGGCGTTGCCGCCAAAAGGCCCTTTGGCGAGCATGCCAAAGGGCCTTTCCGTCCGGGGGTTCGGGGGGATGATCCCCCCGATGGGGTGCAGGGGCAACGCCCCTGCCGGGGTCCGGGGCAGCGCCCCGGTTGACGCTGTCCTATCAGGCCTTGGCGGGCCGGGCGTCGGCGACCGCGGGCCTTTTCCCGGCGAACCGCCAGCGCAACCGGTCCAGATACAAATAGATGACCGGCGTGGTGAAAAGCGTCATGGCCTGGCTGCACACGAGCCCGCCGGCGATGGCGATGCCGAGCGGCCGGCGCAGCTCCGCCCCCATGCCCTGGCCGAAGGCCAGCGGCAGCGCCCCCAGAAGCGCGGCCAGGGTGGTCATCATGATGGGCCGAAACCGCTTGAGGCAGGCCTCCTTGATGGCCGCTTCCGGCGAAAGGCCCTGCTCCCGCTCGGCCGTCAGGGCGAAATCCACCATCATGATGCCGTTTTTCTTCACGATGCCGATGAGCAGGATGATGCCGATGACGGCGATGATGGACAACTCCAGATGGGAGGCCCACAACGCGGCCACGGCCCCAAGGCCCGCCGACGGCAGGGTCGACAGGATGGTCAGGGGGTGGATGGTGCTCTCGTAGAGGATGCCGAGCACGATATAGACCGCGATCAGCGCGGCCAGAAGCAGCAGGGGCTGGTTTTTGAGCGAATCCTGGAAGGCCTGGGCCGTGCCGGCGAAGGAGCCGCGCACGGCCGTGGGCAGGCCGATGGCGCGCGTGGCCGCCTCGATGGCGGCCGAAGCTTCGGACAGGGCCACGCCGGGAGCCAGGTTGAACGAGATGGTGGCGGCCGGGAACTGGCCCTGGTGGCTGACGGACAGGGGCGTCTCGCCCGGGCGCACCGTGGCCACCGCCGCCAGGGGAATCTGCTTGCCGCCCGTGCCCGGCACGTAGATCTCGCGCAGGCCTTCCGGACTTTTCCAGACGCGCGGCTCGACTTCGAGGACCACATGGTACTGGTTCTGGTCCTTGTAGGATACGCCGACAAGGCTCTGGCCAAAGGCGTTGTAGAGGGCCGCATCCACGGCTTCGGTGGTGACGCCCAGACGCGCCGCCGTATCCCGGTCGATGACGATGGCGGTCATGAGCCCCTTGTCCTGCTGGTCGGCGGACACGTCGGCCAGCAGGGGCAGGGTGCGCAGCTTCGCTTCGACCCGGGGCGCCCAGGCCACCAGATCGGCATAGCCGTCGGCCAGAAGCGTGTACTGGTACAACGCCTTGCCCGGCCGGCCGCCCATGCGCAGCTCCTGGGCCGGCATGAGAAAGGCCGGCGCGCCGGGAATGGCCGCAAGCGCCTTGCGAAGCCGCATGAGCGTGGCCGGCAGCGGGCCGCGCTCCTTGAGGCTTTTGAGCGTGATGAACATCTGGGCCGAGTTGGCGCCGCCGCCGCCCGGTCCCCCGCCGCCGCCGGTGAACCCTGTCACGGACGCGACCTCGGGGTCGGCCTGGATCACCCGCACGACCTCGCCCAGCCGCTTTTCCATGGCCTGGAACGAACTGTCCGGCGAAGCCTGGATAAAGCCCATCAGCCGGCCGATATCCTGTTCCGGGAAAAAGCCTTTGGGGATGCCCATGTACAGCCACACCGCCCCGGCCAGCGCGCCGGCCGTGGCGGCCAGCATCAGCCGGGGATGGGACAGGGCGGCGGAAAGGCTTTTTTCATAGCCCCGGGACACCATGTCAAAGACCCGGGCAGCCAGCCCCGGCCGGGCCTCGGCCTCTTTGGGCCGGCCCGGACGCAGCAGCGCCGCGCACAGCATGGGCGTGCTCGTCAGCGACAGCACGAGCGACACCAGGATGGCCACGGACAGCACCACGGCAAACTCCCGGAAAAGCCGCCCCACCATGCCGCCCATGAAAAGAATCGGAATGAAGACCGCCACCAGCGACACGCTCATGGACACGACCGTGAAGGCCACCTCCCGCGAGCCGACCAGCGACGCCTGCCGGGGCGGCATGCCCTCCTCCATGTGGCGCGAGACGTTTTCGAGCACCACGATGGCGTCGTCCACCACAAAGCCCGTGGCAATGGTCAACGCCATGAGCGACAGGTTGTCCAGGGAATAGTCGAGCAGATACATGACGGCAAACGTGCCGACCAGGGAGGCCACCGTGGCCACCGCCGGAATGACCGTGGCCCGAAGGCTGCCCAGGAACACGAACACCACCAGGATGACCAGGATGCAGGACAGGACAAGCGTCCACTCCACCTCGATCAGGGAGGCCCGGATGGGCGGGGAGCGGTCCATCTCGACCGTCACCCCGACATCGGCCGGCAAGGCGGCGGCAAGCTGGGGCAAAAGCGCTTTGACGTTGTCCACGGTCTCGATGATGTTGGCCCCGGGCTGGCGGAAGAGGATGAGCATGATCGCCGGCTTGCCGCCCACCAGTCCCATGGTGCGCACGTCCTCCACCGAGTCCGTGACCGAGGCCACGTCGGACAGGCGCACGGCCGCGCCGTTTTTGTAGGACAAAATCAGCGGCTGGTACTCGGCGGCCTTGTGGAGCTGGTCGTTGGTCTCTATCTCGTAGGACAACCCGTTGCCTTCGACCCGGCCCTTGGGCCGGTTGACCGTGGCGGCCGCCAGCATGCCGCGCACGTCCTCAAGGCTCAGGCCCTTGCCGGCCAGGACGGACGGGTTGACGTCCACGCGCACGGCCGGCAGGGCCCCGCCGCCCACAAACACCTGCCCCACTCCCTCGACCTGGGCCAGCTTCTGCTGCAGCACCGTGGAGGCCACGTCGTACATGGCCTCCCGCGAAACCGTATCGGAATTGAGCGCCAGCACCATGATCGGGGCGTCGGCCGGATTCATTTTGCGGTAGGTGGGATTTTGCCGCAACGTGGAGGGCAGAAATCCCCGGGCGGCGTTGATGGCCGCCTGGACGTCGCGGGCCGCGCCGTTGATGTCCCGGGACAGGTCGAATTGCAGGTTGATCTGGACCGAGCCGCGGCCGCTCGACGAGGTCATTTCCGTCACCCCGGCGATGCGGGCGAACTGCCGCTCCAGCGGCGCGGCCACGGACGTGGCCATGGTTTCCGGTTCGGCCCCGGGCAACTGGGCCTGGACGGAGATGGTGGGGAAATCCACCTGGGGCAGGGCCGCCGCCGGCAGCAGCCGGAAGGCGATGGCCCCGGCCAGGATCAGGGCCAGGGTCAGCAGCGTGGCGCCGACCGGACGGCGGATGCACAGTTCCGGCAGACTCATGAGCGGACTTCCCGGGCGGGACGGCTTGGGACGACGCCCTCGCGCCGCCGGGCCAGCCGGTCAAAGAACAGGTAGATGACCGGGGTGGTGTAGAGCGTGAGCACCTGGCTCACGATCAGGCCGCCGACGATGACGATGCCGAGAGGCCGGCGCAGCTCCGATCCCACCCCCGAGCCGAGGGCCAGGGGCAACGCGCCCAGCAGCGCGGCAAAGGTGGTCATGAGAATCGGGCGGAAGCGCAGCAGGCAGGCCTCGTAAATGGCCTGACGCGGCGGCTTGCCCTCCTCGCGTTCGGCCGACAGGGCGAAATCCACCATCATGATGCCGTTTTTCTTCACGATGCCGATTAAAAGGATGATGCCGATGACGGCCATGATGCCCAGGTCCTCGCGAAAGACCAGCAGGGCCAACAGCGCCCCGATGCCGGCCGAGGGCAGGGTCGACAGGATCGTCACCGGATGGATGAAGCTCTCGTACATGACGCCAAGCACGATGTAGACCGTGATCAGGGCGGCCAGGATCAGCAGCGGCTCGTTTTTAAGCGAATCCATAAACGCCCGGGCCGCCCCCTGAAACGCCCCGGCAATGCTCCCGGGCATGGCCAGTTCGGCCTTGACGGCATCCACGGCCAGCACGGCGTCGCCCAGGGAATAGCCCGGGGCCACGTCAAAGGAGATGGTGGCGGCCGGAAACTGGCTTTGCCGGTTGATGACCAGGGGGGCCGTCGTCTGGCGGACGGAGGCCACGGCCGACAGCGGCACCTGGGCTCCGTCCGTGCCCGGCAGGCGGATGTGGCCCAGGGCGGACACGCCTGTGGCCAGATCCGGCGTGACGCCGAGGATGACCCGGTACTGGCTCAGTTCCGTAAACATGGTCGAGATCTGGCGCTGGCCAAAGGCGTCGTAGAGGATGTTGTCCACATCCGACGGCGTGATGCCGTAGCGGGCGGCCGCCACCCGGTCGATATCCACGTTGATGCGGAGCCCTCCCGGGGCCAGGTTGCTCGACACGTTGCGCACCTCGGGCCGGGCCGCCAGGGCCTCGACGAACCGGGGCGTCCAGGCGGCCAGTTCGGCCGAACCCGGCGTCTCCAGGGTGTACTGGTACTGGGCGCGCCCGGCCCTGGCGTCCACGCTCAGGTCCTGCACGGGCTGCAAGGCCAGCGCCATTCCCGATACCCCGTCCGCCCGGGCTTCCAGCCGCCGGGCCACGCCGGCCGCATCGGCCCCGCGCTTGCCTTTGGGCACGAGCGTCACGGCCAGCCGGCCGACATTGAGGCTCGGGTTGGAACCGTCGACCCCGACATAGGAGGCGATGGAGGCGACGGCCGGATCGCCGGCCAGGGCGGCCACCAGATCGCCCTGGCGATCGGCCATGGCCGCAAAGGACACCGTGGGCGGGGCTTCCATGACGCCGGAGAGCAGCCCCGTGTCCTGGACCGGGAAGAAGCCCTTGGGCACGTAGGCGTAGAGCCACACCGTGGCCACAACCGTGGCTGCGGCCACCAGCAGGGTTGCCGGCTGATGGTCGAGCACCACGGCCAGGGTGCGGGCGTAGGCGTCGACCGCCCGGTCGAACAGGCCCCGGGCGGCCCGGGAAGTCCCGTCTCCGGCCTTTTCCGCCACATGGCCGAGCAGCCGGCCGCACATCATGGGCGTCAGCGTCAGCGACACCACCGCCGACAGCAGGATGGACACGCCAAGGGTCACGGCGAATTCCCGGAAAAGCCGCCCCACCACGTCGCCCATGAACAGCAGCGGAATGAGCACCGCCACCAGGGAGACCGTCAGCGACAGGATGGTGAAGCCGATCTGGCCGGCTCCGGCCAGGGCCGCCTCCATGGGCGAGGCCCCGTCCTCCACGTGGCGGGCCACGTTTTCGATCATGACGATGGCGTCGTCCACCACAAAGCCCGTGGCAATGGTCATGGCCATGAGCGTCAGGTTGTTTATGCCGTAGCCGAGCAGGTACATGACGCCGAAGGCGCCGACCAGGGACAGGGGCACGGCCACGGCCGGAATGAGCGTGGCCCGGGCGTCGCGCAAAAAGACGAAGATGACCCCGACCACCAGGACCACGGCCAGCAGCAGTTCGAGCTGCACGTCGTCGATGGAGGCGCGGATGGTCTCGGTGCGGTCGGACAGGATGTCCAGATCGACGGCCGCCGGCAGCGCGGCCCGCAGCCCCGGCATGATGGCCTTGACCCGGTCCACCACGGCGATGACGTTGGCCCCGGGCTGGCGCTGGATGTTGAGCACAATGGCCGGCCTGCCGTTCACCCAGGCGGCCTGGCGCACGTCTTCGGCCCCGTCGGACACCGTGGCCACGTCGGACAGGCGCACCGGCCGGCCGTCCTTGTAGGACACGATCAGGGGCTTGTACTCCCCGCTGGTCAGAAGCTGGTCATTGGCCCCGAGGATGGAGGACTGGCGCGGCCCGTCGAAACCGCCCTTGGCGCTGTTGACGTTGGCGGCGGCCACGGCCTCGCGCACGGCCTCGAGGGTGATGCCGTAGGCGGCCAGGGCCGTGGGGTTGGCGTCGATGCGCACCGCCGGGCGCTGGCCGCCGGCCACGCTGACCAGACCCACCCCGGAAAGCTGGGAGATCTTCTGGGCCAGCCGCGTGTCGGCCAGATCCTGCACCTCGGTCAGGGGCATGGAATCGGAGGTCAGGGCCAGCGACAGGATGGCCGCGTCGGCCGGGTTGACCTTGCTGTAGACCGGCGGCGCGGGCAGATCGTCGGGCAGCAGGCTGTAGGCCGTGTTGATGGCCGCCTGGACCTCCTGCTCGGCCACGTCGAGGGAAAGCGCCAGGGTGAATTGCAGGGTGACGACCGAGGCCCCGGCGGAGCTGACCGAGGTCATTTCCGTGAGTCCCGGCATCTGGCCGAACTGGCGCTCCAGGGGGGCGGTGACGGCCGAGGCCATGACGTCGGGGCTGGCTCCGGGATAGAGCGTGCGGACCTGGATGGTGGGGTAGTCCACCTGGGGCAGGGCCGACACCGGCAACTGGAAATAGGCCACGGCCCCGGCCAGGATGACCGCCGCCATGATCAGCGTGGTGGCCACCGGCCGCAGGATGAAGGGGCGCGACAGATTCATGGCTTGCCGGCCACCGCTTCGCCGGGATTTCTGACCGCGACCATGGCCCCGTCGCGCAGCCTGTCCGCGCCCTCGACCACGACCACCTCGCCCCTGGTCAGCCCCGATTCCACCACCACGTCCTGGCCGACGGCCGGCCCCGTGACCACCGGACGAGCGCTGACCGTCTTCTTGTCGCCGCCGACCACGAACACGTGGGCCCCCTTGGGGCCGCGCATGACGGCGGCCGCCGGCAGCAGCACCACGTCCTTGCGCTCTTCCAACAGCAGCTCGGCGTTGACGAACTGGTTGGGGAACAGGGCCTCGTCGGCGTTGTCAAACAGCGCCCGCATCTTCACGGTGCCGGTTGCCGCGTCGATCTGGTTGTCGGTGGTGGCCAGCGTCCCCACGGACAGTTTCTGGGACATGGAGCGGTCGTAGGCGGTCACGGCCGGCTTCTCCCCGGCCCGCAGCCGCTTGAGCACCGGCGGCAGCTGGTCTTCCGGCAAGGTAAACAGCACGCTGATGGGCGAGACCTGGGTGATGACCACAAGACCGGTCTCGTCGGCGGCCCGGACCATGTTGCCGGGATCGAGCTTGCGAAGCCCCACCCGGCCCGAGACAGGGGCCGTGATGCGGCTGTATTCGATCTGCAGCCGGGCGTTGTCGATCTGGGCCTTGTCGGAGCGCACCGCGCCCTCGTGCTGGCGCACCAGCGACGCCTGGGTGTCCTTGGTCTGGCCGGCCAGCATGTCCTTTTTGACCAGCTTGTCGTAGCGGCCCAGATCGGCCTTGGCATTGTCGAGCAGGGCCTGATCCTTGGCCAGTTGCCCCTGGTACTGCTCAAGCTCGGCCTGAAACGCCCGGGGATCGATCCGGGCCAGCAACTCGCCCTCTTTGACGAGCTGGCCTTCGGTGAAGCGCACCTCGGTCAGCTCCCCGTCCACCCGGCTTTTGACCGTGACGGTACGAAGCGGCGTCACCGTGCCGATGCCGGAAAGGGTTATCGGCGCGACGCCAAGCCGGGCCGGGGCCGTGGTCACGGACACCACCCCCGGGCCGCCGGGCGGCCCCCCGGGGGGCTGGGCCCCGCCGTTGCCGGCGCTTTGCCACCAGAGAAAGGCTGCGGCCAGAAGGATCGGCAGGGCGAGGGTCGCGAGGCGAAACGGTCCCCGCCGCGCGGGGGTCCTTGGGGATTGTGGCATGACGGACATCCTTGTCATGTATTGGCGGCGCGCCGGGCAGCGCCGAAAGCTGCGTCAACCGGCCACGTCGTTTCCGGGCGGCCAAAGGTTACAACGCCCCTGGCCTGCCGGCCGGCGGCTGCCGGAACACTATTGATTTTTTTCATGAACCGCGGCCGGTTGCCACGGCACGGACAACACGGGCGGGCCGCCAGCCCGGACACCCGGGAAGCGCGGCAACAGCGCGGGGCCTTTGGCACTCCGTCGCGTTGCCGGGCAACATGGTCACGCCCGGCTCCCAAATACCCTGCCCCGGCACTGCCGGACAGCCTTTTTGCAGCGACACTTTTGTCGCTCCGATCTCCCAAAGCGTTGCCCCGGCCACAAATCCGAAGGGCAAGGCGCCCAGGCGCAAGGCGATAAAAAGGCTCCCGGGACCCCGCCCCGGGAGCAATCAAAGACAACCCTTCCCAAACTCCATGGGAAACCAGCGGCAATCGCCGCAAGCGCCCGCCCGCGGCCTCGGGCCAAAACCGACAGGCGGTTGGGAAGCCCCCCTGGCCGGGAGCCCGCCAACCGCCTGTCAGATGCTGCCGGCGAACCGGGCGAAGCTCACGCATTCAAAACGGTTGGCAAACGGACAGGGTTCCGTTGAAAACCACTTTTTTTTCGGACACCAGTACGCGTTTTTGAAAGGCTCGTTGCACCCGGAGGGCGTTATGGCCTTGCGGGAGTACGAGCCGAGGCGCATCTTGCCATCCGCATGAGCGACGGTCAGAAGGGCCATGGTCGTCACCTCCGTTTCCAAAAAACAATGCATAAGCCGGGCCAACGCCGCATCCCCTTTTCCTGCCCCTACGCCGCCTCCCGATCCCCCCGGGTTCCTCCCGCCGCCCGCCCCTGGCGCGACACCGCGTTTTGATCTATGAGCCTGCCCATGCTCAACCCAACGCCGCCGGAACCTCCGGCGCGCAAAGGAGGACGCCTTGGGACTTTTGGCCGCCAGCGGCGGATTCACCCGATATCGCATCGTCGGCGAGGTTAAGGACCAGATTTTGCGCGAGGCCCCGGACCGCCTCAAGAAATTCGCGTTCGTGGACATCGACAACACCGCCGACGAACGCTCCTTCGGCTGGGCCGCCTTCGAGGACTACCTGGATACCGAGTGGCGCGCCGCGCCGCCGGAAAAAGGCCACTACCTGGCCTTTGCCCTGCGCCTGGACACCCGGCGCGTCTCGCCGGCCGTGCTCAAAAAACACATGCGCCTGGCCATCGACGACGAAAAGGAAAAAATGAAGGACACCGGCAAGGCGTTTCTCTCCAAGGACCGCAAAAAAGAGATCGCCGAACGGGTCAAACTCTCGCTCATGGCCCGGGCCCTGCCCATCCCCGCCGTGTTCGAGATCGTCTGGAACACGCTCGACCACGTCATCTGGCTGTGCACCACCAACGGCAAGATGCAGCAGCTTTTCGAGGACCTCTTCACCATGACTTTCGAGCTGCACCTGGAACCGCAAACCCCGGCCTACCTCGCCGAACGCATCATCGGCGTCGAACGCGGACTGGCCATCGAACACCTCGAACCCAGCCAGTTCGGCGGATGATCGAGGGGAAAGGAGGCCTCCGGCGGCCGGGGGGAATCATTCCCCCCGGACCCCCTGAATAAAGGGGGGGGCAAAGGTGATGCGCCCGTTCCCCCTTGTGCGGAGGGTCCGGGAGGGGATCATCCCCTCCCGGCCGCCGGAGGCATTCCTGTGAACAGACCCTGGACCCCTTGTGGAAAAAGATGCATCGCGCCCCCTTTCACAAAAGGGCAATACGCCAGCAGACATGGCATTACGCCAGGAGAAGCTATGGACCCCAACATGGCGGAAGCCAAAGACCCGGTGCTCGGACAGGACTTCCTGACCTGGCTCTGGTTTAAAAGCGAAAAAAGCGGCTGGCTCTTCAAGCTGCCCGACGGCTCCGAGGTCAACGTCTACCTGGAGCAGAAAATCTCCGTGCGCGGCGGCGTCGGCGAAGATGCCGAAACCGCCACCGTCTCCGGCCCCCACGCCCAGTTCGCCGAGGCGCGCCTGGGCGTCAAAAGCGGCAAACGCGTGGACCGGGCCATGATCCGCTTCGAACAGGACGGCGAAACGTGGACCGTCGTGGCCAAGGCCGACGACTTCACCCTGAACGCCCTGCGCACCCCCAAAACCGAAACCCGCACCGAGGAAGGCGAAGACCCCGACGCCAAAGTCCTCGAAAAAATGTTCCTCATCGAAAAATGCGCCGGCTTCTTCGACGCCCTCTATACCCAGTTCTTGAACACCCGCTTGAGCCAGGGCTGGACCGGCGAACTCTCCGACTTCGCCGAATGGCTGCGCGAAGGGGTGTAGGGGAGAAGGTGTAGGGGAGAAGAAGAGAGAAGAGGCCTCCGGCGGCCGGGGGGGATCATCCCCCCCGGACCCCCTGGACGGTGGGGGCGAAAGGGGCGCGGCGGGACCGCGAATGGACGCGGAAGCACGGTGAAAAGAAGCTGGCCTGGCCTCTCAAAATTGCACCCGGAATACTCCCTGCGTTGTGCACAACAGTTGTCCGCCATAACCCGTTAAAAGTTTTTGGGGCCTCCCTCCCCACGTGCCTTCGCCTTCATCTTTCAATCACTATATGCTCGCAATCACTATATGCTCGATAATCTTTCCGTAGTCCTTTTCCGGCCCAAGTTTTCGGAAAACGTCGGCGCAACGGCCAGGGCCTGCGCCAATATGGGCGTTTCGCGCCTGATCCTGGTCGATCCGCCGGCCTTTGCCATGGAGCGGGCGCGCCCCATGGCCACCAGCAAGGGCGGCCTGCTGCTCGACCGGCTGGAGATTGCCGGAACGCTGGCCGAGGCCGTGGCCGGGGCCGAGGCGGTCTACGGCACGACCGCCCGGCTCGGCGGCTGGCGCAAAGGCGTCGTCACGCCTGGGGAGGCGGCCGGGGACATGGCCCGGACGCTGGCCGGAGGCGGCGGCGTGGCCGTGGTCTTCGGGCCGGAGGATGCCGGGCTGTCCAACCAGGAAACCCAGCTTTGCGGCCGGCTGGTCAACATTCCCACAGCGGACGGGGCCACCTCGCTCAATCTGGCCCAGGCCGTGCTCGTCGTCTGCTACGAGGCGTTCAAGGCCGCCTCGGGCATTGCCGGCGAGGCGGCCGGCCCCACGCCGTCGCGGGCCGCCACCCATGCCGAGCGGGAATCGCTTTTCGCGGCCCTGCGCGAGACCCTGCTCGCCATCGATTTCCTAAAGGCCGACAACCCGGACTACTGGATGCTGCCCGTGCGCCGGTTCATCGACCGGGTGGGCCTCAGGCGCCAGGAATTCAACCTGCTTATGGGCGTGTGCCGACAGGCCAGGTGGGCCCTCGGCGCGGCCCGGGACAAGCCGCAAAGCCGCTGACCGGCCGGGGCATGGACAGCGGCCCGCCAAGGCCGTATCAGGCGGACATGACGCCCTGCCGCGCCTTTTTCCCCGTGTGTCTCCTGGTCCTGGCCTGCCTGACGGCCGGGCCGTCCCCGCTTCGCGCCGCCGACGACAACGACTGGGCCCTGGTTCTCAGCGCCCTGCGCAAGCAGCAGGAGATGCTGCACTCCCGGCTGGTGGCCTTCAAGGAACGCCATGCCGGCGACGCCGCCCGCCAGGCCGAGGCCCTGGAAGGGCTGCTGCGCGACCGGGCGCGGCTGGCCCTGTGGCAGTCCACCGCCTCGGACCCCTGGGAAATCACCGACGTCATCGCCGGTTTCGACCAGCTTGGTTTCGATGTCGCCCAACTTTCCCAGCAGCCGGAGCAGACCTGGGCCAATCTGGAGCAAAACGCCGCCCTTCTGGAAACCTACCGGGACCGGCTGACGGAAATCATGCAGCAGGAAGTGCCCGAGCGTTTCCGGCAGGAACTGGTCCCGACCCGGCAGTTCATCGAATCCTTTGGCGCCGACATCACGGCCGAGCGCGACGCCATCGCCACCCGGACCGCCCCCCTGCGCGATCTGGCCAGCCAGATCGAAACGGCCGGACAACAGTTGCAGGCCAGTCTGATCCCGGCCTGGAAGGAATACTATTCCACGGCCTTCTCCTCCCCTTTTTCCTCGTTCTATTTCCTGCTGCTCGGCCAGGATCTTGAGGATTGGGCCCTGACCAGCAACCTCTGCCTTGCCCTGATGCAGACCAGCCGCAACCGGCTCATGGTGCTGGGCGCGATCCCGGGCGGACTGGCCGCCGCCCTGCTGGCGACGGGCCTGGGGGCTGCGGTCATCCTGATCGGCCGCCGCCGGGGCCTGCCGCCCGCCGCCCAAACCGTCATCGCCAAGGCCGCCGCCTGCATCGCCCCTGGCGTCCTGCTCATGCTGCTGGCCCAACGCTCCCCTTTCTTCCTCTACTCCCCCCTGTCCTCCATCGGGGAGATTCTGCTGACGGCAGCCCTGGTCCACCTGTCCCGAATACGCCGTCCGGGCGACCAGACGCCGCCCCAGCCGCCGGTCCTGTGGCCCACGTGGCGGCTGTTTGCCCTGGGCCTGGTTCTTGAAGCCCTGCGCATGCCGGAAACGTTGCTGTCCCCGATCATGACCGTCATTTTGATCGGCTCGGCCCACGCGTTTTTCAAGCGGTACAAGGGCACCCCCCCGGCCCAACGCCTGGATCGGGGCATCACCCGGTCCCTGGCCCTGCTCCTGCCGGCCCTGGCCGGACTGTCCCTGGCCGGCCTGCCCCAGACGGCCATTTTGTGCGCCTCGGCCCTTTTCTACATCGCCCTGGCCCTGCGCTTTTCCGCCGCCACCACGCGCTTTGTCAGCCGCCGGGAAATCAACCATCACCACGGCCGGCTCCCCATCTTCCTGGGCATTGTGGCCGGGGCCGGTTTTCCCTTTTTCTTCCTGGCCTATCTGTTCCTGTTCTTGTGGCTGCTTTCCGGCCAATTCGGCGGCGAAAACGTCTTTCTGGAGCTGTTCACCACGGAAACCCGCATCGAATCGGTCGGCATCAGCCTCCAGAAAATCGCCATGCTGCTGGCCGGCTTCTACGTGGCCCGGGCCTGCATCGCCATCTCCGAGGCCTTCATCCGCGACGTGGCCGCCCGCCGCCGGGCTGTCGACCGCGGGGCCAAAGCCTCGCTTTTGACCATCAACACCTACCTCTGGTGGGGCCTCTACGCCATTTTCGCCATGACGGCGCTGGGGCTTTCGCTGACCAGCGTGGCGGTGGTGGCCGGCGGCCTGTCGGTTGGCATCGGGTTTGGCCTGCAAACCATGGTCAACAATTTCATCAGCGGCCTGATTCTGCTTTTCGGCCGCTCCGTGCAGGCCGGCGACACCCTCCAGATCGGGGACAACCTGGGCGTGGTCAAAGAGGTCAACATCCGCAACACCGAGGTGCTGACCAAGGAAAACGCCACCATCTTCGTGCCCAATGCCGAACTTGTCTCGGGCAAGATCATCAACTGGAGCCACAAGGACCCGAGCGTGCGCCGGGACATCGCCGTGGGCGTGGCCTACGGCTCGGATACGGCCCTGGTGCGCCAGACGCTCCTGGCGGCGGCGGCCTCCTGCCCGGCCGTGCTGGGCGAGCCGGCGCCGGCGGTGCTGCATTGGGACTTCGGCGCGAGCACGCTGGATTTCCGGCTGCGGGTGTGGCTGGCCGACGTGGACGGGGCCATCACGGCCATGTCCGAAATCCGGGCGGCCATCGACCGGCTTTTCCGCGAGGCCGGCATAGAGATCGCCTTTCCCCAGGCCGACCTGCACCTGCGCACGGCCCCGGCCCTGGACGGGGCGCTGCAAGGCCCTCTACGGGAGATCCACCGGCGGCTGGCCGCCCTGGAGCAAGACGCCGGCGGCGGCAACTCCGGAGAATAAGGCGTATATTCCGGAGAATCGGGCATGGCGCCGGCCGCTTCCCTCCGGTAAGAAGCGCGGACAATACGATACTGCCCCCGCCCGCCCTCCCGGCGGGCGTCAGCAACGAGAAAAGGACGTACCCATGACAAACGACAGCGGCCGCACGCCGGCCAAGGTGTTTTTCGCCGACCTGCGGGCCCGGGCGGCCAACAAAAACCGCACGGCCAAAATCAGGAAGCTCCTTGAGGCCGCCGGCCTGGAAAGCGCCATTGCCAAGGACGACCTGACGGCCGTCAAGGTCCACTTCGGCGAGCGGGGCTGCGACACCCACATAAGCCCCGCCTACGTCCGGGCCGTGGCGGACCAGGTCAGGGCCTGCGGCGGCAGGCCCTTCGTCACCGACACCAACACGCTCTATTCCGGCAGCCGCCACAACGCCGTGGACCACATCGCCACGGCCGTGGAGCACGGCTTCGATTACGCGGTGCTCGGCGCGCCGGTGGTCATCGCCGACGGCCTGGACAGCACCAACGTCCTGGAAGTGCCCATTGCGGGCAGGCATTTTACCAGCACGAAGATTGCCGGGGACATCGTGCGGGCCGGCGCCATGGTGGTGCTGTCGCACTTCAAGGGCCACGAGCTGGCCGGATTCGGCGGCGCGGTCAAGAATCTGGCCATGGGCTGCGCGCCCCGGGCCGGCAAGCAGGACCAGCACTGCGTCCGCTTCGAGGTCGATCCCAAGAAATGCATCGGCTGCTCCGAGTGCCTGAAGGTCTGCCCGGTCGGCGCGATCGCCATGACGGAAAAAAAAGCCGTCATCGACAAGGCCGTCTGCATCGGTTGCGGCGAATGTCTGACGGTGTGCCCCAAAAAGGCCATGAGCATCGACTGGGCCACGGAGATCGTGCCCTTCATGGAGCGCATGGTGGAATACGCCCTTGGGGCGGTGGCCGGCAAACCGGGCAAGGTGGTCTATCTCAACTTCCTGACCAACGTGACGCCGGACTGCGACTGCGTGCCCTGGTCCGACGCGCCCATCGTGCCGGACATCGGCTTTCTGGCCTCCACGGACCCGGTGGCCCTGGACAAGGCCTGCCTGGACCTGGTCAACGCCCAGGCGGCCTGCCCGGACTGCAAACTGGAGCATGGGCTGGGCGAGGGCGACGACAAGTTCGCGGCCCTGTGGCAGTGGACGCGCGGCGACGTGACCTTCACCCATGGCGCGGCCGTCGGCCTGGGCAACCCGGATTACGAACTGCTCCGCATCTGATTCCAGGCCCCTCCCCTTCGAACCTACACGGGGCCGGCGGCATGATGCCGCCGGCCCCGTATCCCTTCTCCCCCAACTCCCCCTGCCCTCCGTCGGGGGGGACCGGGGGGAATCATTCCCCCCCGGCGGGGTCAGGGGCGGCGCCCCGATCTTCTCTCTCTGCCTTCCCTACTCCCCTCCCCTACTTCTCCATATTCGGGTGGTGCACGTCGCCGCCTTCCATCCCGACGGTATGGCAGACGTCGCAGCGCCTGCCCGAGGCCAGCGGGCCGGGCGCGCCCATGTACTGCATGGGCGCGATGTTGTTGATGTCCAGGCCATAATCGTTGATCGCCACGTAGGTGGCGTGGGGGCTGCCGTGGCAGGCGACGCAGGGGATGTTGCCGGTCTCTTCCTTGCGGTTGCGAAACAGCCCGGCGGCATCCCTGGTCCAGGCGTTGAAGGCCGTGGCGTCCGCATCCGGGCGCGTGAAGTCCTTGTGGCAGGCGAGGCAGTCCGGCTCCTGGGTCCAGGCGGCCCGGGGGCGGATCTGGGCCACGGCGGGCACGGCCTTTGGCGCAAGGGGTCCCATCAGCCAGTCGGCGGCCTTTTTGCCGGCCGCCTTTTCGTGGGCCAGAAGCGACAGGGCGTGGTCTTCGATGACGCCGTGGCAGCGCGGGCAGCCGATGCCGGCGGCGCTGTGGTTGTCGCGCTGGGCCTGGGTGACGCCCGTTGGCGAGGTGGGATGGCACCGGGAGCAGGCCTCTTCGCCCGATCCGGCCAGGTAGCCGGCATGAAAGCCGTGAACGGCGGCCGACAGGTGCAGCAGGTCGGGACGGCCCCTGGCCTCGATGCCGGACGGCGATCCCGCGTCGGGATGGCAGCTCTGGCAGGCCACGGGCGAGCCGGCCCTGGCCCGGGACTCCAGGTCCGTGGCGTTTCGCCGGTCGTGGACAGCCAGGATGCCCCGGGCCGTCTCCCCGGACACGCCGGTTGCGCCGTCCACCTGCCACGTCCCGCCGTGGCAGGAGGCGCAGCCCATTTCCGTGGCCGCCGGCAGCACGGCCTTGGTGGCGGCCAGCGTCTCGCCGGTTTTGGCGTCCCTGGCCGTCACCGTGAAGACCGGGTACGGATTGACGCCGCCCGTGTCGGGATAGGGCGTCACCGGGATGCCGGCGGCGGCAAAGAGCTTGTCGCCGGGCGTCAGGAGCCCGTCCGGGCCAAGGCCCGTGGCCGAGACGTCGGGCGGCAGCTCCCTGCCCACAAGCGATTTGGCGTACTTCCAGAACTCCAGCCGGGCCGAGGGATGTTTGAAACCCTCGGGCGCGGCGTAGCGGACCTCCACATCCCTGGTCACCACCTCGGGCATGACGTCGCGCCTGATCAGCACGGCCTTTAGCGTGTTGCCGGGCGCGGCCAGGGTGAACGAACCGTCGCAGCCGGCCATGGCCGCCACGCCAAGCGTGTTGACGGCCAGGAGCAGATGGCCGGCGCCGTCGGCCTCGAAAGCGGGCAGTTCCACCGTGGCCGGTTCAATGGCCACGGGTCTGGCCGGCGTTGCCGCCCGGCCGTTTATGCCTGCGGCAATGTAGGCGGCCAGGGCGTCGCGCTCGGCCGGACTGCCGAGAAACGGCGGCATCTGGGTAAACAGCTTGCCCTGTCCGGTCAGATAGGCGGCCACGCCCTCGGCCCCGATACGGCTTGTGAAGCGGCGGATGTCCCGTATCGGCCCGCCCACGGAATGGCAGCCCAGGCACTGGAGGGCGTAGAGTTCCCGGCCGGCGGCCAGCCGGTTTTCCGGGGTGATCGTCTTGATCCCGGCCCATTTGGCCCGGGGCAGGATGGCGGCGTCGCGCGGCGCGGCCTGGCCGGGCCGGATGTCCGTGGCCCAGATCTGGCCGTAGACCAGCCAGGGCTTGCGGGCCGCCTCGCGGATCGTCTCGAAGACGCCGACCACGCCAAGGCCCAGCATGAGCAGCACCATGGCCAGCACCCGGCGAACCGGCAACGGCAACCGGGCCGCCAGCGCCAGCGCCCCGGCGGCAATCGCCGCCAGCAGCAGAGGATAGGCCAGGCGGTAGCCGGCAATCTCCGCCGAGCGGCGCAGGACGAAATCGCGCGTCGCCTCCGGCAACACGCCTGCGTACCACCAACCCGACGCCAGCAGCGCCGGGACCATGGCCACGGCCCAACGCCCGGCCATGCGCAGCATGATTTCGCGGGCGGCCGCCTCGGCAATGCCAAGCGCCGTGGCGAAACCGAAAAGCCCGGCCAGCATGAACCCGAGGGCCGTGCGCAGCGCCAGCGACGGCCAGAAGGTCGGATTGAAAAACCCGTCCCAGAAGTCCAGCGTCGCCGGCCACTGCCCCGGGGTCAGCATGAAGCCGATGATGCCGTTGACCGTGAAAAGCGACAGGAAGGCGAACAGGGCATAGAGCGCGCCGACCCGCAGGTGGGTCCGGGCGTCCAGACGGTCGAAGCCGTAATAGTAGACAAGCAGCGCCCCGATCTCGGCGGCGAAAAACGCCCATTCCGTGGCCCAGCCCCAGGCGAACGTCCGCACCAGCATCAGCGTGGCCTGGGGCGACAGCACGGAAATGGTCAGCCAGATGCCGACCCCGGACAGGCCGCCGAAGACCATGGTCAGCAGCAAAAAAAACCTCGCGTGGCGATGCACATAGTCGAGCATGGCCGGAGAGCCGGACTTCCTGGCCCGGACCTCGGCCATGACCAGGAAAAAGCCGCCGCCCACGGCAAAATGGGCCACATAGACATGCAGCACGGCGATAAGGACAATCCAGAAGCCGCCGCCAAAGGTGGAAAGTTGCCAGACGGGGTACTCCATGCCCTACCCCCTCCCCGCCGGCCGGGCGGTATTGTAGACGCGGACAACCCAGACGATGGCCGCCCCGGAAAAGGCCACGCTGGCCAGAAACATCAACAACGGGCCGACCTGGGCGGCCACGGGCAGGGATTCGGGCGAAAAGTGCGGGGCCAGATACGCCCGGCGCACCAGATCGCGCACGACGACCATCGAAAGGACCGTGGCCGCCGTCAACGCCGAGGCAACCCCGACAGCCCGGCGAAAGCCCATGTACAGCGCCGCCCCGGCCAGGATCAGGGCCAGGAAGAACACCGTGGCGGCAAGCCTGTCGCCGCCAAGGAAAAGGTCCATGACGTCGCGGGGCAGGGACGCCAGAAACCACAGGCCGACAAGCATCTGGGCGGCCGTGGCCCAGGTGAACCAGCCAAGCCCCAGCCGCAGCCGGGCCGCTGCGGCGGCGTCCCCGGCGGCGGCGGCTTTCCTGCCGGCCAGGGCCAGAAACAGCCCGCCCACGGCCAGGGAGGCCGCCACGAAATGCAGCCAGCGCGGCACGAAGGTCGGATCGCCCACATTCAGGATGGTCCCGCCCGGCTGGCCGAAATAGGCCTTCCAGACGTCCGGGCGCACCGACAGGGTGGAAACGTTGACCAGGATCAGGCTGGCGGCGAGCAGCAACATGGCCGCCACGGCCGCAATCAGGCCTGATCCGGCCTGCAACGCCCGGGATTGGAAGACGTACAGCAGGGCGTAGGCCAGCATGACGACCATAAAAAGCGACAGCCACGCGACAGCCGACAGGATGGCCGCCGTATAGAGGTACTGGCCGTAGAGCACCGAGGCGAAAAGCAGCGGCGGCACGCCGAGGTTGACGGTGACGGCAACCGAGGTCGGCAGCCGCCGGGCCAGGAATCCGGCTGCGCCCCGGTCGGGACCGGGAGTGAACAGCGCCAGCAGCGTGCCGCCAAGGGCCGCATTCATGGCCAGCAGATGGGCCGCGAAGGCGACAAGCAGAAGCAGCTCGAAAACCCCCCAGGGCGCGGCAATGGCCGAGCCCGGGGGAACGGGCATGGCTGGAGACATGGCGGCAGTTCTCCTTTCCGGCGGACAAAGGCCGGGCGGGCGGGACGGCATCCCGCCGGGGACATGGTTTGCGCCAATACTACGGAAGAGTAATGATGAGAACAATCGAAAAGGAAAACCCGCCAAGGGATCTGGCCGCATCCGGGGCGGCCGGCCGGGCCTCGACGTCCGGGCCGGGCCATGCTAGGGCCACCACAAAAAAGGGGAGTGCCTCCCCTGGTTTTTCCCTTTTCCCGCCCGGACCCTGCCCTTGGACGGTCCAAGGCCATTTTCCCACCCGGGCGGGTTTTTATGCAACCTGTCGGGCGGCCGCCGCCCTTGCAGAATACGGGAGCCGCCCGCACGGCCGGCCCCGACGGATCGCCGGAGGTGTTGATGGAAAAACGCGAGAACCTGGCCTTGCAGGTCACCAAGGAAATCGTGGTCAAATTCGTGGAGACCGGCCGTATTTCGCCGGGAAACTTCACCGAGCACTTCGGCCCCATCTATGAGGAAGTGTTGCGGGTCATCAGCCGGTCCGGGGCGACAAGCCCCGAAGCCGCAAAGGACGGACGCGGCGATGGCTGATCTGCCCGTTCCCGGCGACGGACGCCGGGTGGCCGGCATGTTCGGCCGTGTGGCCCAATCCTACGACCTGCTCAACCACGTGCTGTCGGCCGGCCTCGACATCGTCTGGCGTCGGGCCATGGTCCGGGCGCTTCTGGCCCCCGGCCTGCCGCCCGGGCCCCTCCTCGATCTGGCCGCCGGCACCCTGGACGTGTCCATCATGCTGGCCCGGACAAGCGACCGCGAGGTCATTGCCGCCGATCTGTGCCAGCCCATGCTGCTGGCCGGCCTGGACAAGCTCGCCGCCACGCCGCGTCCCCGCGTCCGGCCGGTGCTGGCCGACGGGCGGGCCCTGCCCCTGCCCGACGCCTCCGTGGCCGGGGCCGCCATCGCCTTCGGCATCCGCAACATCCGCCCCCGTCCCGACGCCTTCCGGGAGCTGGCCCGCGTCATCAAGCCCGGCGGCCGGCTTGTGGTGCTGGAGTTCGGCACCGGCAAGCGGCGCATGTGGGGCGGCGCGTACAATTTCTACCTGCGCCGGGTGCTGCCGGTCATCGGCAAACTCGTCTCCGGCGACGACGAGGCCTACCGCTATCTGGCCGAAACCATCCGCGAGTTTCCGGAAGAAGCGACCCTGGCCGCGGAAATGCGCCAGACCGGCTTTCGCGACGTGACCTACCGGGCCATGGCCGGCGGCATCGTGTTCCTGCACGCCGGGGTCAAGGCCGGGTAATGCCAAATTTAAAACACAACGTCAGTTGTGTTTTAAAAACCTATAACTACATCAATACTATAAACAAGAGGGGAGAGGGCGCTGCCTGCCGGGGCGCTGCCCCGGACCCCGCCAGGGCGCTGCCCCGGACCCGCCGGGGGGAATCATTCCCCCCGGTCCCCCCGACGGGAATACCGCAAGGGGCAGGAGCGCGGCGGCCTGTCCCCCCGGCGAAAAGACAACGGAAAAAAAACGAAGAGGCGTCAGCCGATCTGGCCGCGCAAGACGAACAGCACCACCAGCCCGACCAGGATGGCCGTGAGCCCGAGCGTGCGCAACTCGCCCGGCCGCCGCTCGGACAGGGCGCGCAACACGTCCGGCATTTTTTCCGCCGCCAGAAAATACGGCAACCCTTCCAGAATAAAGGCCAGCCCCAGGGCCGTCAAAAAAAGCTTCCAGTCTAACTGCATCCGGGCAAACTACGGTGTTGGCCCGGACATGTAAATACGTCCGGCTTGCCGGCCGGGTCGCTTTGCGCTATCGCGGCAAAGGGTTCAGCCCGCTTACCAAGCAAGGAGCATAGACATTGATCACCTTCGAGGATATTCGCGCGAAAAAGGCCGCCGTAGGCATCGTCGGCCTCGGTTACGTCGGCCTGCCCCTGGCCGTGGCCCTGGCCCGCCACTTCGACGTGGTGGGTTTTGACGTCAAAGCCGCGCGCGTGGACGAACTGCGCGCCGGACGCGACAGCACCCTGGAAGTCGACCCCGGGGAGCTGGCGGCCGTCACGCTCCACTATACCAGCGATCCGGCGGAACTGGCCCGGTGCAAGGTCTTCATCGTGGCCGTGCCCACGCCGATAAACGCCAACCGGGTGCCGGACCTCGCCCCGCTGGTCGGGGCGTCGAACCTGCTTGGCGGCTGCATCACGCCGGGTTCGGTGGTGGTCTACGAGTCCACGGTCTACCCCGGGCTGACCGAGGAAATCTGCCAGCCGCTGCTGGAAAAAGGGTCGGGACTGGCTGCCGGCCAGGACTTTTTCCTGGGATATTCGCCCGAGCGCATCAACCCCGGCGACAAGGTCCACACGCTGCGCACCGTGGTCAAGATCGTGGCCGGCCAGACCCCGGAAGTCACCGATTTTCTGGCCGACCTCTACGGCACGGTGGTTGCGGCCGGCATCCACAAGGCCCCGTCCATCAAGGTGGCCGAGGCGGCCAAGGTCATCGAGAACACCCAGCGCGACATCAACATCGCCCTGATGAACGAACTGGCCCTTATCTGCGAGCACCTGGACATCGACACCATCGACGTGCTGCGCGCCGCCGGCACCAAGTGGAACTTCCTGCCGTTTCGCCCGGGCCTTGTCGGCGGCCACTGCATCGGCGTCGACCCCTACTATCTGCTGTACAAGGCCCAGAGCCTCGACCTGCATCCCGAGGTCATTCCGGCCGGCCGGCGCATCAACGATTCCATCGGCAAGCATGTGGCCGAGGCCACGGTCAAGCTGCTGATCCGCTCGGAAAGCCGCACGGCCAACGCCCGCATCGGCGTGCTGGGCCTGACGTTCAAGGAAAACGTGCCGGATCTGCGCAACACCAAGGTCGTGGACATCATCCGCGAGCTTTGCGAGTTCCGCATGCATGTGCTCGTCCACGATCCCATGGCCTCGCCCGAGGAAGCCCGCGAGGAATACGGCCTGACCACCGTGCCCATGGACGAACTGCGCGACCTCGACGCCCTGATCGTCGCCGTCAACCACGACGCCTTCGCCACGCTGACCCTGGCCGAAATCGCCACTTGGTTCCGGCCGAGCGTGGAGCCCATCCTGGTCGACGTCAAAGGCGTTTTCGAGCGCGCCGACGCCGAAGCCGCCGGCTACCGCTACTGGCGTCTGTAGCCCGGCCCGCAGGCAACCGCCCATGCCCCACGACCAGCCCCCGACACGCTCCCCGTCAAGAGGGTCCGGGGGGAATAATCCCCCCCGGCGGAGTCCGGGGCAGCGCCCCGGCATGAAAACGTCCTCCCTCCTTATGGAAACGTCCCCCCTCCTCGTCCTCGCCCTGGCCACGGCCAAGGAATACAAGGCGGCCCTGTCGGGGCTTGGCGCGCCGTCGCCGCCGGCGGCCGGGGAGGCCGCCCTCTGGCGGCGCGGCGGTCGCGACTTCCTGGTCGTGGTCACGGGCGTGGGGCCGGTGGCGGCGGCCCTGTCGCTGGGCCGGGCCCTCGGACAGGCCGGCGAGGCCGCCCTGGGCGTGGTCAACCTCGGCATCGCCGGCGGCTACGACCTGGAGGCCACGCCGCTGGCGTCCCTGGCGGCGGCCACGGCGGAATACTATCCCGAATACGGCCTGCGGGGACCGGGGGCCGACGATGCGGCCGACGCCCGGGGCATCGCCTTTCCCCAGCTCTCGCCGGGCGGACGTCCGGTTTTCGACCATCTGCCGCTCGATCCGGACGCGGCGGCCGCCGCCATGGGCCTGCCCCTGCCCGAAGGCTGCCTGCGGGGAGCCGGCGTCACCGTGGCCGGGGTCACGACCGACGCCGGCCGGGCGGCCGGCCTTGTCCGGGCCTGCGGGCAGGCCGCGTCCGAATCCATGGAGGGCTTTGCCGCAGCCCTGGCGGCGGCCCAGGCCGGACGGCCCTTTCTGGAGCTTCGCGCCATCTCCAACCGGGTGGGCGCGCGTCCGCCGCACGACTGGGACCTCGCCGGAGCCCTGGCCGCCCTGGCCCGGGCCTGCGCCCGCCTTTTCGCAACACCGTAGGATTGCGCCATGGATACCGTCACTGTCGCCATTTCCCCCTGCCCCAACGACGTGGTCATTTTCGGCGCCTGGCTGCTCGGTCTGGTCGGCCTGCCGGACGCCCGGGCGGAGTTCGCCTTCGAGGACGTGGAAACCCTCAACAGGGCCGCTCTGGCCGGCGACTTCGACGTGGTCAAGGTTTCGGCGGCCATGGCCGCCCCCCTGGCCGGGGCCTACGAGGTGCTGCCCTCGGGAGCGGCCTTCGGCTTCGGCGCCGGCCCCAAACTCGTGGTCGGGGAGGGATTTGCCGGCCGCCCGAAGACCGTGGCCGTGCCAGGGCTTCGCACCACGGCGGCAACGCTTCTGCGCACGGCCCTGGCCGCCGACGATCCCGCCCTGCCGCCCCCGGACGCGAAATTCATCCCGGTGCGCTACGACGCCATTGTCGCGGCCGTGGGCGACGGCCGGGCCGAGGCCGGGCTGCTCATCCACGAGACCGCCCTGGCCGCTGCCGACCACGGGCTGCGGCTGGTCCTCGATCTCGGGGTCTGGTGGCAGGGACGCGTGCCGGATTCGCCGGTGCCGCTGGGGGTGATCCTGGCCAGAAAATCCCTTGGCCGGGACCGGATACGGGCCGTGGGCGAGGTCTTGCGCCAAAGCCTGCGCACGGCCAGGGAACGCCCGGAGTCCGTGGCCGCGCTGACGCGCCTTTTGGCCCGGGAAAAAAACGCCGCCGTCATCGAAGCCCACATCGAGGCCTACGTCGGCGAGCTCAGCCTCGATATGGGGCGCACGGGCCGCCGGGCCCTTAAAGCCCTGGCCGAAATGGCGGCGCACGGCCATTTCCCGCCGGCCCCCCCCTTGCCAGCCCCGGACCAATGCTGATAAACGCCAGCGGATGAGCGATATCGCGGACATTTTATCTCGGGAAGTCCCGGCCATCAACGAGTACCTGGAGGATGCGGCGAACACGCTGAACCCCCTGGTCCAGCCGGTGGTGCGCCATGTGCTTTTGGCCGGAGGCAAACGCCTGCGTCCGCTGCTGACCATTCTCGTGGCCAGGGCGCTCGGCTACGACAGGGACGACATCTATCCCCTGGCCTGTTCCCTGGAATTCCTCCATTCGGCCACCCTGCTCCACGACGACATCGTGGACGGCGCGCCGCTGCGCCGGGGCCGCGAATCGGCCCATATGCGCTTCGGCCCGACCCACACCATCCTGGCCGGCGACGTGCTGCTCGCCCTGGCCAACCGGCTGGTGGCCGACTACGACAATCCGGAACTGACGCGCATCCTGTCCGAGGCCCTGCTCCAGACCGCCACCGGCGAGATCCTGGAAATCGCCCACCTGCGCGACACCGACCTGCCCCTTGAGACCTATCTTTCCATCATCACGGGCAAGACCGCCTATCTGCTCCAGGCCGCCTGCCAGTGCGGCGCGGTCCTGGCCGGAGCCTCCCCGGCCCTGCGCAAGACGGCGGGACAGCTCGGGGTCAACCTCGGCATCGCCTTCCAGCTGGTGGACGACGCCCTGGACTATACCTCCCCGGCCCATGTTTCGGGCAAACCCACCGGCGGCGATCTCAAGGAAGGCAAGGTCACCCTGCCGCTGATCCTCTATCTGGCCGAACTGCCCTTTGACGCCCGCCGCCGGCTGGCCGAGGACTTCCGCCAGGACCAGCTTTCCGGGGAAGACATCGAATATTTGCGCGGCAACATCGTTGCCGGCGGACACGCCGAAAAAACCCGGGAAATGGCCGCCGCATACCTGGAAAAAGCCCAGGCGGCCCTGGCCTCCTTCCCGTCCTCGCCGGAAGCCGACCTGATCGGCCAGGTCCTGGCGCCCATGCTCGGCCGGGACAAATAGGCCAAGCCTCGCCGGCGGCAGGCCGGCGCACATCTGACCTCAAAACGGAAGGAACGCCATGCTCAGTCGCGTCGCCGTGGGCCTTCGCCCAAGCGTCCGGGACGTGGTCGGCCAGCGCGTGGCCGGCAAGATCGGCAACGAACTGCATCTGCCCGTCACCGCTGTCCGCATCGTCAAAATCTTCACCATCGACGGCCTCAGCGCCGCAGAGGCCCAGGCCGTCATCGACGCCGGCGCGCTCCACGATCCCGTGGTCCAGACCGCCGCCCTGACCCCGCTCGCCCCGGCCCCGGACGCCACCGACTGGATCATCGAGGTGGGCTACCGCCCCGGCGTCACGGACAACGAGGCCCGCACCGCCAGGGAGGCCATCGCCCTGGCGCTCGCCCTCCCCGAGGATCGGCGCGGGGAACTGGCCGTCTACACCGCCGTCCAGTACCACATCGAGGGCCTGCCCGACCGGGCGGCCGCCGAACACGTGGCCGTGGATCTCCTCGGCAACGACCTGCTCCAGCGCCATGACGTCAAGTCGCGCGGGCAGTGGCGGGCCGAGCCGGGATTTCCGGCCCGGGCGGCCAAGGTCACCGGACAGGCCAGCTCCAAGGTCGAGACCCCGGACCTGTTCAACATGCTCGAAGACCAGATGCTGGCGTTTGGCCGCGAGCGCACCCTGGCCCTGTCCCTGGACGAATGGTGGGCCATTCGCGAGTATTTCGGCCGCCCCGGCTTCAAGGTGCGCCGGGTGGCCTGGGGGCTCATCCACAACCCCACCGACGTGGAGCTGGAGTGCATCGCCCAGACCTGGTCCGAGCACTGCAAGCACAAGATCTTCAACGCCGCCATCACCTATCGCGACGAGGAGACCGGCGACGAGGAAGTCATCGAGAGCCTGTACAAGACCTACATCCAGGGCGCAACGGCCGACATCCGCCGGGCCCTTGGCGATCGCGACTTCTGCCTGTCGGTCTTTTCCGACAACGCCGGCGTGGTCCGCTTCACCGACGGCCTGCACCTGTGCATCAAGGTCGAGACCCACAACAGCCCCTCGGCACTGGACCCCTACGGCGGCGCATTGACCGGCATCGTCGGCGTCAACCGCGACCCCATGGGCACGGGCATGGGGGCCAACCTGCTGTGCAACACCGACGTGTTCTGCTTTGCCTCGCCCTTCTGGGAAGGCACGCTGCCGCCGCGCCTGCTCCACCCCCGCCGGGTGCTCGAAGGCGTGCGCGAGGGCGTGGAGCACGGCGGCAACAAGTCCGGCGTGCCGACGGTCAACGGCTCCATCGTGTTCGACGAACGCTACCTCGGCAAGCCGCTGGTCTTTTGCGGCACGGTCGGCGCCCTGCCGGCCACCGTGGGCGGCAGGCCGAGCTACGTCAAAAAGGCCCTGCCCGGGGACTACATCGTCATGGTCGGCGGCCGCGTCGGCAAGGACGGCATCCACGGGGCCACCTTCTCCTCCGAGGAGCTGCACGAGGGTTCGCCGGCCACGGCCGTGCAGATCGGCGATCCCATCACCCAGCGGCGCATGTACGACTTCCTCATGCGGGCCCGCGACCTTGGCCTGTACAACGCCATCACCGACAACGGGGCAGGCGGCCTGTCCAGCTCCGTGGGCGAGATGGCCCGGGACAGCGGCGGCTGCGAGCTCTACCTCGACCGGGTGCCGCTCAAATACGACGGGCTGGTCCCCTGGGAGATCCTCACCTCCGAGGCCCAGGAACGCATGACCGTGGCCGTGTCGTCGGCGCAGTTCCCGGAATTCATGAAGCTGGCCCGGGAGATGGGCGTCGAGGCCTCCGAACTCGGCAACTACACCGATTCCGGCTACATGCGCGTCTACTACGGCAAGCGCACCGTGGCCTATATCGATATGGACTTCCTCCACGACGGCACGCCGCGCATGCAGCTGGCCGCCGCCTGGAAGCGGCCCGAAATCGCCCGCACCGAGCCGGCCATGCCGGCCGGCGGCCATGGGGCGCTTTTACGGCGGATGCTGTCGCGCCTCAACATTTGCAGCAAGGAATATGTGGTCCGCCAGTACGACCACGAGGTCAAGGGCGGCTCGGCGGTCAAACCGCTTTGCGGCGTGCGCCGCGACGGCCCGTCCGATGCAGGAGTGCTGCGCCCGGACCTGTCGCGTCCCGAGGGCGTGGCCCTGTCCCACGGCATCTGCCCGCGCTATTCCGACATCGACGCCTACTGGATGATGGCCGCGGCCATTGACGAGGCCGTGCGCGGGGCGGTGGCCGTGGGGGCCGATCCCGACCGGCTGGCCGGCGTGGACAACTTCTGCTGGTGCGATCCGGTGGAGTCGGAAAAAACCCCGGACGGCCGCTACAAGCTGGCCCAGCTCGTGCGGGCCAACAAGGCGCTGGCCCATTTCTGCCGGGCGTTTCTCACCCCCTGCGTGTCCGGCAAGGACTCCATGAAAAACGACTACTCCGGCGGCGGGGTCAAGATCTCCATTCCGCCCACGGTGCTTTTTTCGGTCATGGGGTTTGTGCCCGACGTCTCCCTGGTGGTGACGTCGGACTTTAAAAACGCGGGCGATATCGTCTACGTGCTCGGCGCCACCCGGGCCGAGCTTGGCGCATCGGAACTGGCCGACGAACTGGGCTTCACGTCGCCCGACGTGCCCCAGGTCGAAGCCGTTTCGGCCCGCCGCCGCTACCTGTCCCTGCACGCCGCCATGCGCCAGGGGCTGGTTGCCGCCTGCCACGACTGCTCCGACGGCGGGCTGGCCGTGGCCCTGGCCGAGATGGCCATCGGCGGCCGGCTCGGCGCGGCTCTCGACCTGGACGCCGCCCCGGGCGCGGCCGGGCTGACCGATCTGGAACTGCTCTACAGCGAATCCCCGAGCCGGCTGGCGGTGGCGGTTTCCCCGCAGCATCAGGCCGCCTTTGAGGCGCTTTTCGCCGGCCAGCCCCTGGGCCGCCTGGGGCAGGTCACGGACGCTCCGGCCCTGGCCCTTCGCCGGGGAACGAGCCTGCTGTGCGCTGAGCCGGCCGAAGAACTGGCCGCGGCCTTCAAGGCCACCCTCGACTGGTAATACCCAATTTAAAACGCAACGTCAGTTGTGTTTTAAAAAAATATAACTATATGAATACCGCATATCTCACATCAGTTTCACTTTTGAAGTAGAAATGGAATAACGCCTTCTGGAACCGGCGGGGGCACAGCCTCCGCCGGCTCCGGTTTCCGCTGATCGGCCGCCCCTTCCGGGCGGCTTTTTTTGTGGTCCGCCCGGCTGCCTCCCGGACCAGCCAGGGGACCGCTTCCCCTGCGTCCCTTTTCCACGCCGCACCCCTTCCGGGCCTGTTCCCCCTGGCGCGCCCCAAGATGCTGGAAATGCATTGCAAATCATGTCACTCACGAAACATCCAGACCGTGACTCTTGTAACGATCCGCAATCCCGCATTGCTTGAGCCCGGGGAATGTGGTATAGTGAAACACTTTTTTCCACACCCCATCCCCAGAGGAGACCGGCCCATGATCCGTTGGCGTGCATGGTTTCCGGCGTTGCTTGCGGCGGGCCTTTGCGCCTGTCCCGCCGGCCGTCTCGCGGCCCAACAATCCAACACCCCCGCTCCATCGGCCCAACCGGCCGCCTACGTCGGTTCCGCAGCCTGCCGGGACTGCCACCCAAAGGAGTTCGAATCCTATTCGAGATACTCCAAGAAAGCCCACTCGTCCCAGTCCGTCAAAACCATGGCTTCCAAGCTCACGCCCGAGGAACTGCGCGGCTGTTTCGCCTGCCACACCACCGGCTACGGCCAGCCGGGCGGATTTGAGAGTTTTGAAAAGACCCCGGAACTGGCCAATGCCGGCTGCGAGGTCTGCCACGGCCCGGGCCGGGCCCATGTGGACTCGGGAGGCGATCCCGGACAGATCAAGGCCACGCTGGCCATGGCCGAATGCGAACGCTGCCACAACGCCGAACGGGTCCGGTCCTTCAACTTCAAGCCCATGCTCTTCGCCGGAGCGCACTAGGAGGCACAAATGGGCGCAGTCTCACGTTCCCTTGGCCTCAAGGTGCTGCTTCTCGTTTCCGGACTGACCATCCTGGCCTTTGCCGGCCTGTTTCTGGCCAACTCCCACTGGCAGCGCCAGGGGGCCGTGGACCAGATCGGACGGGCCTCCCGGCAGGCCAGCGACATGCTGCGCATGGCCATCGAAGAACCCATGCACCTCGGCAAAAACTCCGAAACCGCCGCCCAGTTCGCCAAGGTCGCGGCGGCCCACAAGGAAATCCGGGTCTATCTGACGGATTTCCGGGGCAACGTGACCTACGCCACCGACACCGCCGCCGTACGCCAGGACATCGGCCGCATCGTCCCCGGCCGGGACGCCGCCGCCATCGAAGCCCTTGTGCAAACGGCCCTGTCCCGGGAGCGCCACGGCGGCGAAATCCTGCCCTGGGGCGACAGCTGGGCGTTTGTCGCCGTCAATTCCGTACGCAACGAACCGGACTGCCACCATTGCCACGGGGCTTCCAAGCCCGTCCTCGGGGCCATGGTCGTGGTCCAGGACATCACGCCGGAACTGTCGCGGCTGGCCTCGGACCAGATCAAAAGCGCCGCCGTCTCCCTGACCGGCATGGCCGCCCTGCTGGCCGCCCTGCTGCTTTTCATGAAATACTCCGTGGTCGGACGGGTGAAGAAGCTGGCCGGCCTGTCCGAGGCCATCAGCCAGGGCTCCCTGGACCTGGCCTTCGACGTGCCCGGCAACGACGAGATCGCCTCCCTGGCCGGCAACCTCTCGGCCATGGTCCGCAACATCAAGGACCAGCTCGAATACAACCGGGGCATCCTGGCGGGCGTGATCATCCCCATCTTCGTGGCCGACCGGCAGCGCCGGTTCGAATACGTCAACACGCCCCTGCAGCACATCCTCGGCAAGACCGAGGGCGAGATGCTCGGCCGGCTGGTTTCGGACAGCTTCATCCGCGACGACGGCCGCTCCGGCTGCGCCCAGGTGCTCGAAACCGGCCAATGCGCCAGCGGGTTCACCCGTTTCACCCGGGCCGACGGCCAGACGTTCCCCCTGCACTACGAGATATCCCCGCTGCAAAACGCCTCGGGCGAGGTGGTCGGCGTCATCGGCGTGCTGATCGACCTCACCCGCGAGGAACAGGACAAGGACCGCATCAAGGCCCACCGGGAAAACCTCCTGACCGTGGCCGACGAGGTCACCACCGTGGCCCTCAGGCTCTCCGAAGCCTCGGAGGAACTGACCACCCGCATGGGCGACCTCACCGAGGGCGTGGCCAATACCGCCCGCGAAACCGAACGCGTGGCCACGGCCATGGAAGAGATGAACGCCACGGTGCTGGAAGTGGCCCAGAACGCCGGCGATACGGCCCATGCCTCGGATCAGGCCGCCAGGGCCGCCGAGACGGGCGGCGGCGAGGTGGCCCGCACCGTGGAGGAAACCCGGCTGGTCTCCCACAAGACCGCCGAACTGGCCGGTTCCCTGGGCCGGCTCGAAAAACGGGCCGGCAATATCGGCCAGGTCCTGTCCGTCATCTCCGACATCGCCGACCAGACCAACCTGCTGGCCCTTAACGCCGCCATCGAGGCGGCCCGGGCCGGCGACGCCGGCCGGGGATTCGCCGTCGTGGCCGACGAGGTGCGCAAACTCGCCGAAAAGACCATGGGGGCCACGGCCGAAGTGGCCGCCGCCATCACCGAAATCCAGGACAGCACCCGGCAGGTGGTGGCCGGCATGAGCGACACCCGGGACAAGGTGGAACGCAGCGCCGGCATGGCCGAACAATCCGGACAGGCCCTTGGCCGCATTCTCGAGCATTCCACCCGCATCGCCGACATGGTGCGCGCCATCGCCTCGGCCTCGCAGCAACAGTCTTCGGCCAGCGAGGAGGTCAACGGCAGCATCAGCCACATCAACGAACTGTCCCGGGACCTCGCCGGCCAGATCGCCGACGCCAACCAGCGCATCGGCGAGGTGCGCTCCATGGCCCACCACCTCACCCGGCTGGTGGAGCAGTTCCGGCAGCACGGGTAGCCCTGGCCCGCCTGGGATGCAACGCGTCAGGCGGCGCAGCCTGCCGTATCGCAGACGGTTTCCCCTTGTCCGTCCGGAATGCGGTCTTGACAATATGGTGCAAACTAAAGGATAGACTTGACCAAGCGCGACCGGTATTTTTCGGTCGCGCGTCCTGTCGGCAAGGCCGCTTCCGAGGACGCGACCGCAGGCGTGCTTTCGGGCCCGTCGCGCCGGCGGAAAATGACCTTGTTGCCGCTCAGGCAAGGGCCACCGTTGGCGAGCCCGGCGCTGAGGGCAAATAAGGATTGCCGCCCCGACAAACACCCAAGGAGATTCTCATGGATAAATACGAGTGCAGCATCTGTGGCTACGTGTATGACCCCGCCGCCGGCGATCCCGACAACGGCGTGGCCCCCGGCACCAAGTTCGAGGACATCCCCGAAGAGTGGGTCTGCCCGGTGTGCGGCGCGCCCAAAAGCGAATTCAACAAGGCCTAACCGACCCCTATACCCTGCCGGACCGGGGCGGCCCGCCGACCCCGCGGCCGGCGTTGCCGACCGTCCCGACGCTGTCCCTGTTGCTTCGGGAAAGTCCGGGACGTTTTTTTGACCGAAGACCAACCTGTTGCACCCTGCCGCAATTCTGCGGCTTTCGAGGAATCCCCATGCGACCCGTGGAAATCTGCCAGGACGTCTACTGGGTGGGAGCCGTTGATTGGGAGTGCCGCGACTTCCACGGCTACATGACCGCCCCCACCGGGACCACCTACAACGCCTTTCTCATCAAGGACGAAAAAGTCGCCCTGTTCGACTCCGTCAAGGCCACCCACGGCGACGAAATGCTGTGCCGCGTGGCCCATGTGGTCAAACCCGAGCAGGTCGACTACCTCATCGTCAACCACGTGGAAATGGACCATTCCGGAGCCCTGCCGGATCTGGTGGCCCGCACCAGGCCGGAGAAGATCCTCACCTCGCCCATGGGCGAACGGGCCATGCGCGCCCACTTCGACTGCGCCGGCTGGCCCATTGAAGTGGTCAAGACCGGCTCCTCGATCTCGCTCGGCAGGCGGACCCTCCGGTTCCTGGAGACCCGCATGCTCCACTGGCCCGACAACATGGCCACGATCATTCCCGAGGACGGCGTGCTCATCTCCTCGGACGGCTTCGGCCAGAACTGGGCCACCAGCGAGCGTTTCGCCGACGAAGTGGACCGGGGCATGCTCCAAAAGCAGCTCGACCGCTACTTCGCCAACATCGTCCTGCCCTTCAGCCCCATCGCCCAGAAGACCATCGAGGCCATCGAGGCCATGGGCCTGGATATCCGCTACATCTGCCCGGACCACGGGCTGATGATGCGCACTCCGCAGGACGTGGCCTGGGTCATCGACCGCTACAAGGAACTGGCCGCCCAGAAGCAGAAGAAAAAAGCCGTCCTCGTGTTCGACACCATGTGGCACTCCACCGAGCACATGGCCCAGGCCATCGCCACCGGGTTGATGGAGCACGGCGTGTCGGTCAAACTCATGAACCTGCACATGTTCGACCACTCCGACGTGATGGAGGAAATCTGGGACGCGGCCGCGGTGTTCGTGGGTTCGCCCACCCACAACAACGGCATGCTGCCCAAGGTGGCCGACATGCTCACCTACATGAAGGGCCTGAAGCCCAAGGGCAAGATCGGCGCGGCCTTTGGCTCCTATGGCTGGAGCGGCGAGGCCGTCAAGGACATCGCCGGCTGGCTCGGCGACATGGGCATGGACATGCCGGTCGATCCGGTGCGCATCCTCTACGTGCCCACCCACGAGCAGCTTGCCGCCTGCCTGGAGATGGGCCGGACCATCGGCAAGGCCGTGGCCGACAAGCTCGGCTGAGCCCGGCCATCGCCTTCTTTTTGGGGGACCCGCCGAACAGGCGGGTCCCCTTTTTTCACAGCTTCGCGGCCCCCGGAGCCGCGTTGCCCACCAGGGCAGCGCGTTTGCGCGCAGTCGGATTCTTGCTTTTCCCGCTGCCCGGAGTCACAAGAATCCTGCCTTGCCTGAGCCAGCGTTCCCACGGATGCAGCGCGCGTTGCCGCTGCCCCATTCCTGAAACGCCAACCAAACGAGAAGCCCATGATCGTATCCGAAGGCCGCCTTGGCCGCGTGTTTGTCCTGCGCCTGGGCGACGGGGACCGCATTCCCGACGCCATCGAATCCTTTGCCCAAACCCGGGGCGTGACCTCGGCCCTGGTTGCCGCCCTGGGCGGCCTGGAAAACGGCAATCTGGTCGTCGGCCCGGCCGACGGCAGCGTCATGCCGCCCCAGGCCATGCTGGCGGCCATCGCCGACGTGCACGAGGCCGCCGCCATCGGCACGCTGTTCCCCGCTGCCGACGGCACGCCGCGCCTGCACATGCACGCCGCCCTGGGACGCGGCGAAACCGCCAGGGCCGGCTGCGTGCGCCCGGGACTGGACGTGTGGAAAATCCTCGAGGTGGTGGTCATCGAGCTGACCGGCCTGGATCTGGCCCGGGCCAGGGACCCGGAAACGGGCTTCGAACTGCTCGGCCGACGGCCATAAGCCGGGGCGCCGCCCCGGACCCCGCCAGGAGAGGCCGGCCTCTCCCGGACCTCTCCGCCGGGAGGGGTGACCCCTCCCGGACCCTCCCGGACGGCCTGGGTGGCCGGCAACGCCATGGTCGGGTGGAAATGGAAGAAAAAAAGGCCCTTTGGCATGGTTGCCAAAGGGCCTTTCCGTTCGGGGGTTCGGGGGGATGATCCCCCCGATGGGGTTAAGGGGCGACGCCCCTGCCGGGGTCCGGGGCGCCGCCCCGGCTCTCAGGCGGCTATTCGCCGCCGTCGGCCAGGATGGGACTGTCTTCCAGTTCGTCCAGGAACCGTTCGGGCCGCTCGGGCTGGCGCGGGACGCTGATCTCGCTGTCCATGTACCGGCGGTAGCCCGTGCCGGCCGGGATGAGACGGCCGACAATGACGTTTTCCTTGAGGCCGCGCAGGGAGTCGTCCTTGCCCATCAGCGAGGCCTCGGTCAGCACCTTGGTGGTCTCCTGGAAGGAGGCCGCCGAGATGAAGGAGTCCGTGGACAACGAGGCCTGGGTGATGCCGAGGACCAGCGGTTCGGCCACGGCGGGTTTGAGCCCTTCCTGGACGCAACGCAGGTTCTCTTCCATGAAGCGGATCTTGTCCACCTGCTCGCCGATCAGGAAGTTGGTCTCCCCGGAATCGAGGATGGACACCTTCTTGAGCATCTGGCGGACGATGATCTCGATATGCTTGTCGTTGATGGCGACGCCCTGGAACCGGTACACGTCCTGGATTTCGTCCACGAGGTACTTGGCCAGGAACTTCTCGCCCTTGATCTTCAGGATGTCGTGCAGTTCCGGATAGCCTTCGGTCAGCAGTTCGCCGGCCTCCACGAAGTCGCCTTCCTGGACCGTGACGTGCTTGCCGCGCGGAATGAGGTATTCCTTGGCGTCGCCGGCCTCGGGGGTGACGATGATCTTGCGCTTGCCCTTGGTTTCCGGGCCGAAGGAGACCAGACCGTCGATCTCGGAGACAACGGCCATCTCCTTGGGCTTTCTGACCTCGAACAGTTCGGCGACGCGGGGAAGACCGCCGACGATGTCCTTGGTCTTCGACGATTCGCGGGGTTTTCGTGCGATGATGTCGCCCTCGAAGACCTCCTGGCCGTCGCGCAGCATGAGGATCGCGCCGACGGGCATGGAGAAGATGGCCGGGGTGTTGGTGCCGGGCCGGGACTTCGGATTGCCGCGCTCGTCCACGATGGACACCGAAGGACGGTACGAGGTGGTACGGTACTCGATGATGGTCTGGGTGGCGCGCTTGGTGGCGTCGTCCACCTTCTCCTGATAGGTCTTGCCTTCGACGATGTCGGTAAACTTGATGATGCCGGCCACGTCGGTGACAAAAGGCTCGTTGAACGGGTCCCATTCGGCCAGCAGCTGGTCTTTTTTGACCTCCTGGCCGGCCACGGCGTAGAGCTTGGCCCCGGAGGGCAGGCTGTACCGCTCGCGCTCGCGGCCCTGGTCGTCGACCACCGACACCTGGCCGGACTTGCCCATCATGATGGTGTGGCCCTGCTGGTTGACGATGGACTTGACCCGGGACAGGACGATGCGGCCGGTATGCTGGGCCGTCACCGACGACTGGGCGATTTCACGGGCCGCCGTGCCGCCGATGTGGAAGGTGCGCATGGTCAGCTGGGTGCCGGGCTCGCCGATGGACTGGGCGGCGATGATGCCGACCGTCTCGCCGACGTTGACCAGATGTCCCCGGGCCAGATCGCGGCCGTAGCACATGGCGCACACGCCGTGCTTGGACTGGCAGGTCAGGGTCGAACGGATGGTCAGCGAGCTGAACCCCTTGTCCTCGATGATCTGGGCATGGCCCTCGTCGATGACCGTGTTGTAGGGGATGAGCACCTCGTCGGTCTCGGGATCGAGGACGTCGAACATGGTCACGCGGCCAAGGGCCCGCTCGTGGACGCGCTGCTTGATGTCGCCGGCCTTGACGTAGTGGGTGATCTCCAGGCCGTCGACGGTGCCGCAGTCGATCTCGGTGATGATGACGTCCTGGACGACGTCGACCAGACGGCGGGTCAGGTAGCCGGAGTTGGCCGTTTTGAGGGCCGTATCGGCCAGACCTTTCCGGGCGCCGTGGGTGGAGTTGAAGTACTGGGCGACCGAGAGGCCCTCGCGGAAGTTCGAGGTGATGGGCGTCTCGATGATTTCGCCCGACGGCTTGGCCATCAGGCCGCGCATGCCGGCGAGCTGGCGCATCTGGTCCTGGTTGCCGCGCGATCCGGAGTGGATCATCATGAAGATCGGGTTGAACGAGGTGTTTTTCTCCTCGCGCCCGGAGGCTTCGTCGCGCAGCACGTCCCAGGAGATCTGGCGCATCATTTCCGTGGCCACGTCATTGGTGGCCTTGGTCCAGACGTCGACGACCTTGTTGTACTTCTCGGTGCGGGTGATGATGCCCTCGCCGTACTGGATGCCGATGTCGTCCACCTCTTTCTGGGCGGCCTCCAGGAGGCCGGCCTTGGTGGTGGGGATGGCCAGATCCTTGACGCCGATGGAGACGCCGGCCCGGGTGGCGTATTCGTAGCCCAGGTCTTTCAGGCGGTCGCACAGGATGACGGTGGCCTTGGTGCCGGCCATGCGGTAGGTGTCGCCCACGAGCTTGCCGATGCTGCGCTTGTTGAGCACGGTATTGACCAGTTCAAAGGGCACGCCCTCGGGCATGAGTTCGCCGACGATGATGCGGCCGGGCGTGGTCTGGATGCGCTGGCCGTCGATGCGGCAGGTGATGCGGGCGTGCAGGCTGACCACGCCGGCGTCCACGGCGCAGATGACCTCGCCGGTGTCGGCAAAGACCTTGCCCTCGCCGATGGCGAAGCTGCGCTCGACCGTGAGATAGTACAGCCCGAGGACGATGTCCTGGGACGGCACGATGATCGGGTTGCCGTTGGCCGGCGACAGGATGTTGTTGGTGGACATCATGAGCACGCGGCACTCGATCTGGGCCTCGACGGACAGCGGCACGTGGACGGCCATCTGGTCGCCGTCGAAGTCGGCGTTGTACGCCGAGCAGACCAGCGGGTGCAGTTGGATGGCCTTGCCCTCGACCAGGGTCGGCTCAAAGGACTGGATGCCCAGGCGGTGCAGGGTCGGGGCGCGGTTGAGCATGATGGGGTATTCCCGCACCACGTCTTCCAGGATGTCCCAGACCACCAGCTCTTCGCGCTCGACCATCTTCTTGGCCGTCTTGATGGTGGTGGCCAGCCCCTTCTCTTCCAGCTTCGAGTAGATGAAGGGCTTGAACAGTTCGAGCGCCATCTTCTTGGGCAGGCCGCACTGGTGGAGCTTGAGGCGCGGGCCCACGACGATGACCGAACGGCCGGAATAGTCGACGCGCTTGCCGAGCAGGTTCTGGCGGAAGCGGCCCTGCTTGCCCTTGATCATGTCGGACAGGGATTTGAGCGGCCGGCCGTTGGTGCCGGTGATGGCCCGGCCGCGGCGGCCGTTGTCGAACAGCGCGTCCACGGCTTCCTGGAGCATGCGCTTTTCGTTGCGGATGATGATGTCCGGCGCGCCAAGCTCGATCAGGCGCTTGAGGCGGTTGTTCCGGTTGATGACCCGGCGGTAGAGGTCGTTTAAGTCCGAGGTGGCGAACCGGCCGCCGTCCAGGGGCACCAGCGGGCGCAGTTCGGGCGGGATGACCGGAATGACTTCCATGACCATCCACTCGGGCTTGTTGCCGGACTCCAGGAAGGCCTCGACGATCTTGAGGCGCTTGATGATCTTTTTCTTCTTGGTCTGGGACTTGGTGGTCATGGACTCTTCGCGAAGGGAGGCCCGGATCGCGGGCAGATCCAGCTCTTCGAGAAGCGAGCGCACGGCCTCGGCGCCCATGCCGACCTCAAGCGCGTCCTCGCCGCCGTAGTGGTCGATGACCTGGAGGAATTGTTCCTCGGAAATGACCTGATACTTGGTCAGGTTGGTGTCCTTGGGGTCAAGGACGAGATAGGAGTCGAAATAGAGCACCTTTTCCAGATCGACCATGGTCATGTCGAGCAGCGTGCCGATCTTGGAGGGCAGCGTCTTCAGGAACCAGATGTGGGCCACCGGGGCGGCCAGCTCGATATGGCCCATGCGCTCGCGGCGGACCTTGGAGGCGATGACCTCGACGCCGCACTTCTCGCAGACAATGCCGCGATGCTTCATGCGCTTGTACTTGCCGCAGTTGCACTCGTAGTCCTTGACCGGTCCGAAAATCTTGGCGCAGAAAAGGCCGTCGCGTTCAGGCTTGAACGTGCGGTAGTTGATGGTTTCGGGTTTTTTCACTTCCCCGAAGGACCACTCGCGAATTTTCTCGGGCGAGGCGATGGAAATGCGGATGGACTTGAGCGTCCGGCTGGAAACGCCGGTCTGCCCGATGCCGCGCATGCTGAACAATTCGTCCAGGGACATACGGTTACCTCGTATGGCGGGAGGACCCTTCCCGCTTCGTGCCCCGCCGGTTGCTCCCGGCGGGGCGTTTTCGTCGCGAATCTTATGTCGAAGGCCGTCGGCGAAACACTATCGCCGGGGGGCCTTGGCAAGCTTTTTCTCGTCCTGGATGAGATCCACGTCGAGGCCGAGGGACATGAGTTCCTTGACAAGGACGTTGAAGGACTCGGGCAGTCCGGCTTCCAGGAAGTTGTCGCCCTTGACGATCTTCTCGTACATCTTGACGCGGCCGCCGACGTCGTCGGACTTGACGGTCAGGAACTCCTGCAACAGGTACGAGGCGCCGTAGGCTTCCAGGGCCCAGACTTCCATTTCACCCAGACGCTGGCCGCCGAACTGGGCCTTGCCGCCCAGCGGCTGCTGGGTGACCAGGGAGTAGGGGCCGGTGGAACGGGCGTGGATCTTTTCGTCAACGAGGTGGTGGAGCTTCAGGATGTACATGCAGCCCACGGTGACGGGACGGTGGAAGGCCTCGCCGGTGCGGCCGTCGTAGAGGGTGACCTTGCCGTCCTCGGGCAGGCCGGCGAGCTTGAGCCAGCCCCACAGTTCGTCCTCGGTGGCCCCGTCGAAGACCGGGGTTTTGGCCACGATGCCGTTGCGCAGGGCTTTGAGGGCCTCGCGCAACTCGTCGTCGTTCATGCCGTCGATGAGCGCGTCGGTCTCGGGCGTGCCGAAGACGTCCTTGGCCCGGCTGCGCACCCCTTCCATGGGCTTGGCCGCATCGACCAGCTCGGCCAGCTGCTTGCCGAGCTCCATGCCGGCCCAGCCGAGGTGGGTTTCCAGAATCTGGCCGATGTTCATGCGCGAAGGCACGCCAAGGGGGTTGAGCACGATGTCGACCGGGGTGCCGTCGGCGAAAAAGGGCATGTCCTCGGTCGGCAGGATGCAGGACACGACGCCCTTGTTGCCGTGGCGGCCGGCCATCTTGTCGCCCACGTTGAGCTTGCGTTTGACGGCCACGTAGACCTTGACCATCTTGATGACGCCCGGGGGCAGATCGTCGCCCTCGGTCACCTTCTCGCGCTTCTGGTCGTAGAGGGCTTTGACGAAGTGGATGTGGCGGTCGTACTCGTCGAGGATTTCGGCCACGGCCTCGTTGGTTTCCTTGGCGCTGAAAAGCCCGGACAGCTTCTTGATCGGCAGCGCGTCCAGGACCTCCCGGGTCATGGGATGGTTGGCCTCGAGGAGCACCTCGTTTTTCTTGGAGCCCTTGAGGGTCTGGAAGACCGTCTTGCCGGACACCAGGGGCCAGATGCGCCGGCGCATGTTGACGGCGATGGCGTCGATGTGCTGCCCTTCCTTGATGTCCAGGCGGGCCAGTTCGTAGTCCTCGATCTGGCGGGTGCGCTCGTCCTTCTCGCCGGAACGGCGGTTGAAAACGCGCACGTCGATGACCGTGCCCTCGATTCCGGGCGGCACCTTGAGCGAAGTGTTTTTGACGTCCCGGGCCTTGTCGCCGAAGATGGCGCGCAGGAGTTTTTCTTCCGGGGTCAGCTGGGTCTCGCCCTTGGGCGTGATCTTGCCGACCAGGATGTCGTCCGGCGCGACCCGGGCCCCGATGCGGATGATGCCGCAGTCGTCGAGGTCCTTGAGCATCTCTTCGCCGACGTTGGGGATGTCGCGGGTGATCTCTTCGGGTCCGAGCTTGGTGTCGCGGGCCACCACTTCGAATTCCTCGATGTGCACCGAGGTGAAGGTGTCGTCCTTGACGGCCCGTTCGGCGATGAGGATGGAATCCTCGTAGTTGTAGCCGCACCAGGGCATGAAGGCCACGAGCAGGTTCTTGCCCAGCGCCAGCTCGCCGTCGCGGATGCCGGGGCCGTCGGCCAGCACGTCGCCCTTGCCCACCCGCTGTCCGACCCGCACGCGCGGCACCTGGCCGAAGCAGGTGTTCTGGTTGGACTTGTGGTGCTTTAAAAGCTCATAGGTGCGCGCGCCGCCCGTTTCCGGGAAGGCGTCGCCGTCATAGCAGACGATGACCCGCTCGGCATCGGCATAGTGGACCTGCCCCGGCGCCTCGGCCAGCAGGCACGAGCCCGAATCCTTGGCCACGGCGCCTTCCATGCCCGTGCCGACCAGCGGCTGCTCGCAGCGCAGAAGCGGCACGGCCTGGCGCTGCATGTTGGAACCCATGAGCGCGCGGTTGGCGTCGTCGTGTTCGAGGAAGGGAATGAGCGCCGCCGACACGGACACGATCTGGCTCGGCGAGATGTCCATCAACGTGACGTCCTCGCGGGCCACCATCACGTGATCGCCGCGCACCCGGGCGCTGACCATGGCGTGCTCGAAGCGCTTGTCCGCGTCCAGGGCCACGTTGGCGCCGGCGATGACCTCGTCGATCTCGCGGGTGGCGTCGAGATAGATGATCTCCTCGGTGCGCGCCCCGTCGCGAACGACCTTGTAGGGCGTCTCGATAAAGCCGAAGTCGTTGACCTTGGAGTGGGTGGTCAGGGACACGATCAGACCGATGTTCGGGCCTTCCGGCGTCTCAATGGGGCAGATGCGGCCGTAGTGGGAGGTGTGCACGTCGCGCACCTCGAAGCCGGCCCGCTCGCGGGTCAGGCCGCCCGGTCCGAGGGCCGACAGGCGGCGCTTGTGGGTGACTTCCGACAGCGGGTTGGTCTGGTCCATGAACTGGGACAGCTGGGAGGTGCCGAAGAACTCCTTGAGCACGGCGGCCACGGGCTTGGGATTGATCAGGTCGTGGGGCATGAGCGTGGCCACTTCCTGGAGGCTCATGCGCTCCTTGATGGCCCGCTCCATGCGCACCAGACCGATGCGGTACTGGTTTTCCACCAGCTCGCCGACCGGACGCACCCGGCGGTTGCCCAGGTGGTCGATGTCGTCGGCCGGTCCGTGGGAGTCCTTGAGGAAGGTCAGATGCTTGACGGCCTTCAGGATGTCGTCGTTGGCCAGGGTGCGGAAATCCAGCGGCTGGTCGATCTTCAGCCGGGCGTTGAGCTTGTAGCGGCCAACCGGCGAGAGGTCGTAGTAATCCGCATTGCGGAAGAGGTTCTCGAAGAAGTTGGCCGCGATTTCCGGCGTCGGCGGCGAGGACGGGCGCAGCCGGCGGTAGATTTCGACCTGGGCGGTGATGGTGTCGATGGTCTTGTCCAGGGCCATGGTGTCGCGGATGGACGACGAGGTGTCCACGCCCCGGGTATGCAGGGCCGGGAAGTCGGCAATGCCGGCGTCCTTGAGCTTTTCGACCATGTCCGGGGTCAGCTCGTCGCCGGCCTCGGCCAGGACCTCGCCCGTGGCGACGTCGTTGACGTCCTCGGCCAGATACAATCCGGTCAGGGTGGCCGGATCGACCTCGATCTGGGTGATGCCGGCTTCGAGCATCAGCCGCCAGGCCCGCTTGGTGATGGGCTTGTCCACGGCGACGATGGTCTTGCCCTCGGCGTCGCGGATTTCGGCGTAGGCCTTTTCCTTGCGGTAGAAATCGGCATGGACCTGCCGGTAGACCCGCATGCCGTCCACGGTGAAGTGCTCGATCTCGTAGAAATAGCGCAGAATATCCACGCGGGACATGCCCATGGCCTTGAAGAGGATGGTGGCCGGCATCTTGCGGCGCCGGTCGATGCGCACGTAGAGGATGTCCTTGTGGTCATAGTCGAAATCGAGCCAGGAGCCGCGCATGGGAATGATGCGGCAGGAATAGAGCACCTTGCGGCTGGTGTGGCTTTTGCCGGAGTCGTGCTCGAAAATGATGCCGGGCGAGCGCTGGAGCTGGTTGACGATGACGCGCTCGGTGCCGTTGATGATGAACGTGCCCTTTTCGGTCATCAGCGGCACGGTGCCGAAATAAATGACCTGCTCCTTGATGTCGCGGATGGTGCGGTTCTCGGTTTCCTCATCCACATCGTACACGACCAGGCGGACCTTGATGCGAAGCGGCGCCTCGAAGGTGAGGCCCTTGGCGATGCACTCGGGAACGTCGTATTTTGGCTCGCCGATTTCGTAGCTGACGTACTCCAACGAGGCGGTTTTGTTGAAGTCCTCGATGGGAAAGACCGAACGGAATACGCCTTCAAGCCCCGCGTCCTCCCGGCTGGTGGGGGGGACGTCCTTTTGCAGAAAGAGTTCGTAGGAGTCGATCTGCAGGTTGAGCAAATGGGGAATGGTCAGCGTTTTGACGATCTTGCCGAAATTTTTGGTCAGCTGGGCCATTTTTTCCTCTGTTGCAGGGCTACGACGTTGGAAGGATCTCGGGCGCGGGGAGCGCCCTCATCGGCCTTGCGGGCGCGCGTCGCGCCGGTTTTTGTCCCTGACCTCCGGGTTTATACCGGAGGGAAGGGTTGAGGGAAGCAAAAATGCAAAAAAAGGGAAAAAGAGCGCCCCCGCCCCTATGGAGAGGGGGCGCTCTTTTGCGTCGTCAACGAGAACGTTCGGCGTCTTACTTGATTTCGCAGGTGGCTCCGGACTCTTCCAGCTGCTTCTTGGCATCCTCGGCCTCCGCCTTGGCGACGGCTTCCTTGATGGTGGAGGGCAGCTCGTCGACCTTGGCCTTGGCTTCCTTGAGGCCCAGACCGGTCAGGGCGCGCACGACCTTGATGACGGCGATCTTGTTGCCGCCGGAATTGGTCAGGACAACGTCGAACTCGGTCTTCTCTTCCTCGGCGGCAGCGGCGTCGCCGCCGGCGGCGGGAGCGGCCATCATCATGCCCATGGCCGGGGCGGCGGCGGAAACGCCGAACTTCTCTTCCAGCTCCTTGATGAACTGGGAGAGCTCAAGGACGGTCATATTGGCGATGAAATCGACAACCTGCTCTTTGGTGATCTCGGACATGAAATGATTCCTCCTGGGGATTCGCTTTGGCGAAAGCGACGGCTAGGCCGCTTCCTTTTTTTCCTTGACGGCCGAAAGGGCGTACAGCATGCCGCGAATGACGTTCGCGAACAGGCTGACAAAATTGGTGGGAACAGCGTTCATGGTGCCAAGGGTCTTGGCCAGCAGTTCCTGCTTGCTCGGGAGCTTGGAAAGCTCGACAACGCCTTCGGCGCTGATGATCTTTCCGGACAGGCTCGCAAGCTTGACCGAGAACTTTTTGCTGGTCTTGGCGTACTCGACAAGGACCTTGGCCGCGACAACCGGGTCGTCATACCCGAAAGCCACAGCGTTGTTTTCCGTCAGATGGTCCTTGAGCGCGTCATGCACGCCGCCGTTCACCGCCAGACGGGCCAGGGTATTTTTCACCACCTGGTAATCAATACCCACGGCGCGGAGCTTGCCGCGAAGTTCGGTGAGCTCCTCGACCGTCATGCCCCGAAAGTCGGTGACCACCGCAATGCCGGCCCGGTCCGCCTTGGCGCGCAGTTTTTCGATGATCTCGTTTTTTTGCGCACGTTGCACGGTACCTACCTCCACATGCGGGTTGGCGGGCCTTTCAAGTGAGCCAAAGCGTCGTCTCGGCGGGAAATTAAGGGGACCGTCCCCACCCGCTGTCTTTGACTCGCCTTTCCTTGCCCCGTTTTATATCGAAAAATCGTCCCCGGCCAAAGGACGCACCTCTGGCCCGGGACGGATTGGACGTATGGGAGTGGTCGGACTATCCTTCAAGCAGCTTGCGCACCGACTGGGTGTCCACCTTGATGCCGGGGCCCATGGTGGTGGCCAGGGCCATGCCCTGCAGGTAGGTTCCCTTGGCCGTGGAAGGCTTCATGCGCATGACGATGTCGATCACGGCCCGGAAGTTGTCCAGCAGCTTTTCAGGACCAAAGGAGCGCTTGCCCAGGGGCACGTGCAGCACGCCGGCCTTGTCCACCTTGAACTCGACCTTGCCGGCCTTGAGTTCCTGGACGGCCTTGCCGATGTCGAAGCTGACGGTGCCGGTCTTGGCGTTGGGCATGAGTCCCCGGGGGCCGAGGATCTTGCCGATCTTGCCCACCGACGCCATCATGTCCGGGGTGGCCACGGCCTTGTCGAAGTCCAGGAAGCCGGCCTTGACCTTTTCGATCAACTCGTCGCCGCCGGCGAAGTCGGCGCCGGCCTCGCGGGCCTCGGCTTCCTTGTCGCCCTTGCAAAAGGCCAGGACCCGGACGGTCTTGCCCAGGCCGTGGGGCAGGGAGACCGCGCCGCGCACCATCTGGTCGGAGTACTTCGGGTTGACGCCGAGGTTCAGGGCAACGTCGACCGTCTCGTCGAACTTGGCAACGCCCGCCTTGACGGTCAGGGCCATGGCCTCGTTGACTTCATATTTCGCCGTGAGGTCGATGTCTTTGATCGCCTCGCGATATTTCTTTCCGTGCTTGGCCATTTCGGAAATTCCTTTTGCGGTCGTGCCGGTTAGACGATCTCGATGCCCATGCTGCGGGCCGTTCCGGAGATGGAGCGGCAGGCGGCCTCGAGATCCTTGGCCGTCATGTCTTCCATCTTGATCTTGGCGATCTCCTCGATCTGGGCCATGGTCACCTTGCCGACCTTGTTCTTGTTGGGCTCGCCCGAGCCCTTGTCGACCTTGGCGGCCTTGACCAGAAGCACGGACGCCGGCGGAGTCTTGGTGATGAAGGTGAAGGAGCGGTCGGCGTAAATGGTGATAAGCGCCGGGATGATGGTGCCCTTCTGCTCCATGGTCTTGGCGTTGAACGCCTTGCAGAACTCCATGATGTTGACGCCGTGCTGGCCGAGCGCCGGGCCGACCGGAGGAGACGGGTTGGCCGCGCCGGCGGGAAGCTGCAACTTGACCTTGGCGGTGATCTTCTTGGCCATCTGATTATCCTTAACAGGGCAAAGCCCCTAGTTTTTGCTCACCTGCACGAAATCCAGCTCCACCGGGGTCTGGCGGCCGAAGATGGAGACCGACACGCGAAGCTTGCCCTTGTCGTAGTTGACGTCCTCGACCACGCCGTTGAAGCCGCCGAAGGGACCGTCTATCACGCGGACCTCGTCGCCCCGTTCAAAATGGTATTTGGGTCGCGGCTGTTCCTGGCGGCTGACCATGAGGCTCAAAATCTTGTCCGCCTCGCTGTCGCGCATGGGCGTCGGCTGATTCTTGCCGCCAATGAACCCGGTCACCCGGGGAATGGACTGCACGAGATGCCAGGAGTTGTCGTTCATGGCCATCTTGACCATGACGTAGCCGGGGTAGAACTTGCGCGTCGAGGTTTTCTTCTCACCCTTGACCAGTTCGATAACCTTCTCGGTCGGGACCACAACTTCGTGGATGCTTCCCCCATCCTGGCCGGTGCGCATCATTTCCCGGATGGTCTGCTCCACCCTATTCTCAAAACCGGAATAGGTGTGGACGATGTACCATCTGGCCGGGGTGCGTTCTTCGCCGGCTTCGTCTTGTTCAACCATGTTGGTTCCCGTTACGAGAGGATGAGCGCGACGAGCCTGGACAGGGCCATGTCGACCACGCCCAGGTAGATGGCCATGACCACGCTGAAGATAAGGACCGCGATCCCCGTCTTCACCGTTTCCTCTCGGGTGGGCCAAGTGACCTTCTTGAGTTCGACCTTGGACTGCTCGAAGAACTCCTTGGCTGCCGCGATGCGGCCTCCGACGGAATCCTGCTGCCCGGTCGATTCGTCCTTGCCCTTCCCGACCGCCTTGCCGGCGGGTTTGGCCGAAGCGATCTTCGCCTTGGCGGGCTTGTCCGCGGCCTGGGCCGCCTGCGTCTTGTCTTTGGCCATGACCTACGCCTTGCTCGAAAATGGCAGGGCAGGAGGGATTCGAACCCCCAGCCCTCGGATTTGGAGTCCGATGCTCTACCGTTAGAGCTACTGCCCTGCGTTAATAACCGGCGTTGCCTACTTCGTTTCCCGATGGACCGTATGCTTATGGTCGAACGGGCAATACTTTTTCAGCTCAATACGTCCGGTCGTATTCTTTTTGTTCTTTTCCGTGGCGTAGTTCTTGCGCTTGCACTCGGTGCACTGCAGCTGGACGTTGATCCGCATGGGTTGTTACTCCACGATTTCCGACACGACACCAGCGCCAACGGTGCGGCCGCCTTCGCGAATGGCGAAGCGCAGACCTTTTTCCATGGCGATGGGGGCGATCAGCTCGACGTTGAAGGTGGCGTTATCGCCCGGCATGACCATTTCGACGCCCTCAGCCAGGGTCACCACGCCGGTGATGTCGGTGGTCCGGAAGTAAAACTGGGGACGGTAACCGGAGAAAAACGGGGTGTGGCGGCCGCCCTCTTCCTTGTTCAGGACGTAGACCTCGCCCTTGAACTTGCGGTGCGGGGTGATGGAGCCCGGCTTGGCCAGAACCTGGCCGCGCTCGACGTCGTCGCGCTTGACGCCG
>Ga0074195_1000258_pt1 | contig 119177 bp, 135 predicted proteins | sample EPASupsiteHSE623_FD_64525 | JGI IMG/M metagenome (GOLD analysis project Ga0074195, IMG submission 64525) | Bioremediated contaminated groundwater from EPA Superfund site, New Mexico - Sample HSE6-23 | ecosystem: Environmental > Aquatic > Deep subsurface > Groundwater > Contaminated ... | reverse complement strand
CAATATCTCTCACCATCCCGGCAAAACCATAAAAACCATCCTGTAAAATCTGTAGTGCCTAAACGGGATATTTGCTCCTTGCAACCAACTGAATTTACGGAACTTTATTTTTGAGGCCATGAAGTTGGGTTAACGTTCATGTTTGAGGTAGATTCGCATTCCATCGACGACATATTGAAAACCGGAAAGCACAGAGAGAGCTGCTGTTGCATAGAAAAACTGTTTCGAATAGATTTTGTCGCCGGGCCATAAAACATAAATAACAGTACACATCTGAGATAAGGTTGTAATTTTGCTTAAAATAATAGGTGTGGGCTTTCCCTTGTATGAAAGTTTATAGAGAATAAAAAAACCTGTAGAAATGATTACATCCCTGATAATGACAATTGATGTCACCCAAAAAGGTATAATACTGTAGACGGAAAGGACTATATAGGAGGATATAATCATTACCTTATCGGCCAATGGATCGAGAAAGGCGCCAAGATAGGTTTTTGCCTTCATTATCCGTGCAAGAAATCCGTCAAGCACATCGCTTATTGCCTGGATAATAAATAGTATAAGCGCTATGTCATGCCTGTTATAATTGATTGCAATGATGAAAAAGACAGTGACGAAAAGGCGAAATATTGATAGCAGGTTGGGTAGGTTCATTCTCTATAAAGATTTTTAAAGGTTGCAAACGTGTCCTGAAAAGCAAGTTCAACAACGCCTGTCGGGCCATTTCTCTGTTTTCCGATGATTATTTCTGCAATACCTTTATTATTCTCCTTGTCTTTATTATAAACTTCATCTCTATATATAAACATAATTACATCTGCATCCTGTTCTATAGCCCCTGATTCCCTGAGATCGGAAAGCCTCGGCCTTTTATCTTCTCTTTGTTCAACCATCCTGTTCAACTGTGATATGGCAATTACAGGTATGTATAATTCTTTTGCAAGTGATTTTAAAAACCTTGATATTTCAGATATTTCCTGTTCTCTCCGCTCAACGGCAGATCGTCCGCCCCTCATCAGTTGTAAATAATCGATTACAAGCAGCCCTAGCCCGTGTTCTTTTTTTAATCTTCTGGCACGAGCCCGGAGTTCAAGAACACTCATTGCAGGAGAGTCATCAATAAAGAAAAATGCTTCCGAAAGCTTTCCTGCGGCATAGGCAAGCTTCGGCCATTCTGCGCTCGACAATGTGCCTGTTCTCAGCTTGGAATGTTCAACCTCCGATTCTGAACTGAGAAGCCTTGTAACAAGCTGTTCCTTCGACATCTCCATCGAAAAAATGCCGACTGGTATAATCGATTCCTTTAACATAGCAACATGCTGGGCGATATTCAAAGCAAAGGCTGTCTTTCCCATACTCGGTCTGCCTGCAACAACAATCAGGTCGGAAGGTTGCAGGCCACTTGTAAGCCTGTCAAGTTCGGAGAAGCCTGTAGGTACACCTGTTATCGACTGCTTTTTCTCATACAACTTCTCAATGGTTTTTACGCTGTCCATGACAATATCTTTAACAGGGAAGAAAGAAGGCCTGAATTTCTTTTCCGAAACCTGAAAAATCATTCTTTCCGCATTATCTATATAGTCCTCTACTGCATCAGAATCGTACCCGTTTTCGATAATCTCCGTTGCAGCATTCATGAGGTTTCTTAAAAGACCTTTCTCTCTGACCATTTTTGCGTATTGCACAATATTTGCCGCACTGGGCATGTGGTCCACAAGAGTATTAAGGTATGTTACGCCTCCTATTTTATCTATAGCCCTTTTATCTCTGGCAGCGCTACCGACTGTGACAATGTCTATCGGCTCATTTTTTTCGTACAGTCCGACCATGATATCGAATATCCTGGCATGGATATCTTTATAGAAATCCTCAGGACTTACCATATCTATTATCTTGTTTATAGCATCAGGGTCTATGAGGATGCCGCCAAGAAGTGATTCTTCGGCCTCAAGATTTTGAGGCGGAATACGACTTGCCGGATTCTTTTTCTTCTCTGGAAGATTCTGCAGGGCTCTTGCCATTTAATCCTTTTTTTCCACTTCAACCTTTACAACAGCAGTGACATTTTGTTCTAAATGGATTTCCAAGGTATGAGAGCCTGTTGATTTAATGGGTTCATCTATCTTTACACCCTTTTTATTTATCTCAATACCGATAGTCTCTCTTATTGCATCTGCCACATCTTTGTGCGTTACAGAACCAAAAAGCTTCCCGTCTGCACCGGCTTTTTTCTTTATAACCAATGAAATCTCTTCCAATTTTTCTTTAATATCTGCGGCAGCTTTCAGAACCCTACCTTTTTTATCGTGAAGATTCTTTATAATGTTCTCAAATCTCTTCTGATTACTTTCAGTTGCTGGTAGCGCAAGGCCTTCCGGAATTAAATAATTCCTTCCATATCCCTCCTTAACATCTACAGTTTCACCCTTTTTGCCTGTTCCTCGTAAATCTTCCGTAAGAATAACCTTCATCCAATACCCCCGTCACTTAGTAAGTGTTGTAAAAGGGAGGAAGGCAATATGTCTTGCCATATTTATTGCCTCTTTAAGCTTCCTCTGGTGATTGGCGCAAGTTCCTGTCATTCTTCTCGGCATCACCTTCCCGCGTTCCGAAATAAAATATTTCAACAGCTTCGGGTTCTTGTAATCTATCGGCAAATTTGGGTCCTGGCAGAATTTGCAAACTCTTTTCCGCATGTAAACCCTTTTTTTCCCATCCTGTCCTCTTGCAGGTCTTGTTGGTCTTGGCATCTATATCCTCCATCCATATTATTTGGTTTTACTTTATCTTGAAACAAATTGTAAATTTAAAAAAGCTTTGTCAATTGGAAAATTCGCCCTCCAATTCATCAAAAACAACATGATCAGGCGGCTTTTCTAAACCATTCTGTTTGTCATCAACCCGCACCAGCATGTGTCTCAAAACCATATCCAGCGTTTTGTAAAACTTGTTGATATTTGCCATATTTGCTTCATCCGCTTCAAGAAGCAAAAAGAAATAATGGCCTTTTTCCTTCTTTTTGATAGGATAGGCGAGTTTTCTTACAGCCCAGTCATCCATCCTTAGTATTGTGCTGCCGAATTTTTCCAGATTAGCCCGTATTCTTTTGAGTAATTCTTCTTCCTCTTCTTTTGTGCAATCCGGGCTTATCACAATAATATTTTCATACCTTCCCACTTTTATTCTCCTTTCGCTGTATTTGCGATTGCGCCTTTTAATACTTTTACCCTGATCTTGTCGGCAATCTCCAGTGTAACTGTGTCATCTGTAATACCTGTTATTGTACCATATAGACCACCTGAAGTTACAACTTTGTCGCCTTTTTTCAGATTTTCTATAAAGGCTTTTTGCTCCTTTGCACGTTTCTGCTGCGGTCTGATCAATAAAAAATAAAAAACAACAAACAAAAGGACAAGGGGAAGCAAACCCATCCACTGCGATGCGCCTCCCTGTCCGGCCCCTGCCTGGCTACCCAATGCATGTGCAATATTCATCTTTTCATTCACCTCCCTTCCATCTCATTTTAAATTGTTCATAAAAGCTGTCAAACGAACCTTCGCTGATAGACTCCCGTATCTTTCTTAAAAACATTGAATAAAAATGGATATTATGAAGTGTATTCAGATAGAAACTTGTCAGCTCATGAGAAACCAGAAGATGTCTTAGATATGCCTTGGAATATGTCCTGCATGTATAGCAGTTGCATCCCTCATCGACAGGGCTTTTGTCCCGTGTATATTTTGCATTTTTGATATTTATCCTCCCATTCCATGTAAAGAGGTTACCATTTCTTGCAAGTCTCGTCGGGATAACACAGTCAAACATATCTATACCCTTTTTCACTCCTTCTATAATATCTTCAGGAAAACCAAGGCCCATAAGATATCTCGGTTTATCGCGCGGCAGTATATCAATTACCGTATCTACCATATCCCACATAATGTTCTTTGGCTCCCCAACGCTCAAGCCGCCAAGCGCATAGCCGTCAAAATCCATATCAACAAGTTCACGGGCTGACTGCAATCTCAAATCCTCATAAAAACCGCCCTGAACTATTCCAAACAGCAAAAGTCCGTCATCTTTTTTTGCATTTATGCATCTTTTTGCCCATCGGGAGGTTAACCCGACAGAAGCACTTGTGTATTCATGTGATGAAGGATAAGGGACACATTCATCAAGACACATGCACACATCTGCACCGATATTTTCCTGAATATCAACAACCTTCTCCGGCGAAAGAAAGTGCTTCGACCCGTCAATGTGGGACTGGAATAAAACACCATCCTCCTTTATCTCACGCAATACACCCAGGCTGAATATCTGATATCCCCCGCTGTCCGTGAGAACCGGTCCATCCCAGCCTGCAAATTTCTGTATGCCGCCCATCTCTTTTATTAAAGCGTCGCCGGGCCTCAAGTACAGATGATACGCATTCGCGAGTATCATCTGTACTCCTGCTTCCTGCAGTTCCTTGTTGGTAATAGCTTTAACTGTACCCTGGGTTCCTACCGGCATAAATACCGGTGTTTCTATGTCCCCATGCAGCGTCCTGATAAAACCAAGCCTTGCATGGTTGTTTTCTTTCAAAAGCTCCATAGTTTTCATATAATAAACATCGAATCTCCATAACTGTAAAATCTATAGTCACGCTCTATTGCCTCCGAATAACATTTAAAAAGGCCATCTCTTCCGGCAAAAGCGGAAGCAAGCAGGAGTGGAGTCGATTTTGGCAGGTGGAAATTTGTAATCAGTGCGTCTACCATCTTGAATTTGTATCCCGGATATATAAAAAGTTCCGTATAAGCATTCAGCGGAGTGCTTCCATTTGCTGCATATGCTGTCTCCAGCGTTCTTACTACACTTGTCCCGCAAGCTATAATCCTTCGCCCTTCTTCTTTGGCACTCTTAATATATTCCTTAACACTCTTGTCAATCTGATAATATTCCCTGTGCATTTTGTGTTCTTCTATACATTGATTTTTTATCAGAAAAAATGTTCCGATACCGATGTGAAGGGTAATTTTTACTACATTTACACCGATATTCTCAATGTTTTCAAGTAATTCTTTTGTAAAATGAAAGCCTGCAGTCGGAGCTGCAATTGAACCTTCTGTCTCAGCATAAACCGTTTGATATCTCTCGAAATCAATACTATTTATTTCTTTTCTCTTTATATACGGCGGGAGCGGCATCTGTCCATACTGTTGTATTACATCATAGTCATTGTCTTCACATAAAAATTCAATAATCCAGAAATCAGGATGCTGTGTCAGTTTTGCTTTAATATCGCCGATAGAAACGATTAATTCAGATGTTCCTTTTTTTATATTATTGACAAGACAATGCCATCTTTTCCCATCTTGTTTTTCTACAAGAAGGATATCTATAATGCCGCCGCTGTCTTTCATTGCCTTAAGTCTTGCCGGGAATACCTTGCTGTCGTTTAATATAAGGACATCCCCTTTACGGAGATATCCGGCAATATCAAAAAACGAACGATGCTCTATTGCTCCCCCGTTCCTGTTAAAGACGAGAAGATTAGAGTAAGCCCTTTCCCCTACCGGGTCTTGGGCAATCATTTCTTTTGGTAATATATAATCAAATAATCCGGAATCCATAATCCTCATCAGAAAATACGGTTAAATTTATAACAGATTGTGAAAATATAAGCAATTCAATTTAAATTACAACCCGTTATCAATGAACTGCGCCGCTCGATTTACAAAAAAACGAGGCAGTATTAAAAAAAGATTATTTTTGAATAAAACATGTTGGTTATAGAGTATCGCCTGAAGGCGGGGGGTTTCAACCATCACAGGCAGTGCACTGTGCAAAATGTTCCTAACTGCATAGTTTTAAATAGAAAATGTCAGGCACCTTTAAGTAAAAATTGCTTGACAACAATTTTGTTTATTTATAAATTAATTTAGATATTAGAAACAATGGTTCACAATATGAAACCAAAAGGAGCGAAAGTATTATGAATGAATTCTGGAACAAATACACAGAAACGCTGCCTCGGGAGAAGTTGGATGCTATTGAATTCTCATATTTCAAGACCTTGTTTTCATATGGCAAATCAAATTCTAACCTCTACAAAGAAAAATTAAAAGGGATAGAACTCGAGGACATTAAGACATTCGATGATATCAAAAAAGTACCATTTACTTACAAAGAAGAGTTAAGGAAATGGCAGGAAAATGTGGAACCCTTCCCGTATGGAGGCTTGCTCGGTATTGATATCCAGGAAGTTTCCAGCTTCAGACAGACAAGCGGGACAACAGGAAGACCTGTCTATGTTCCTGAGAGCTACGAGAGTTGGCAGTGGAGGATTGAATCGTGGTGCCATATACTCTGGATGGCAGGATTCAGGCCCTGGCACAGGGTTTTTCTCCCATTCGGCTACAATGTGTATGTGGCGTTCTGGGAAGCACATTATGCTGCCGAAAAGATAGGGTGCGAAGTTGTACCGGGCGGAGCCCTTGACACAAAAGGAAGGGTTAATAAAATTATTGAGCTCAAGGCAAATGCTCTGGCAGGTACTCCAACATACCTTCTTAATATTGCCCAGGAAGCTGTGTCAATGGGTATTGATCCGAAGTCTCTCGGAATTGAGCGGGCAATAGGTGCAGGAGAGCCTCTTCCCGAGGCAACACTCAAAAGGATTGAGAAAACATATGGCTGCAAGATGTACGACCATATCGGCAGCACTGAGACATGCGGTTTTGCAAGTATGTGCAAAGAGCAGAAAGGGCTTCATATTATAGAGCCATTTTTCCTTCTTGAAATGCTTGATCGCGAGACACTTTCAAAAGAGGTGGAGGTGGGCGAGCAAGGTGTAATAGTTATTACTCCACTGGGAAGAAGATCCTTCCCTGTAATCCGTTTTAATACAAATGATGTGGCAATCAAAGGTCCCGATGCCTGTGGATGTGGTAGAACATCTAAGAAATTAATGGAGATTGTAGGCAGGGTAGATGATATAAGCAAGATCCGCGGCGTACTTTTCTCACCTAAAACAGTTGAGCAGTTTATCAGAGCTGATTTTCCTGAAATTGTTGAATATGAACTTGTTGTTGCCCGTGAAGACATTATGGACAATATTCTCCTGAGGATAGAAGTAGATCCGTCCCTCAGCAAGGAAGCAGCGGAACAGGTTGGTAAGAGAGCAGGCGAAGAGCATAAAATCAAAACGAATCTATCATGCAAGGTAAAAGTTGAGCCTCCAGGCACCTTGCCGCGCTATGACCTCAAGGCAAAACGATACAAAGATATGAGAGGAGGACACTAATGGACGAGATCAGGAACGAGATAATGAAGATCGAAGAGAGTGCTGAGAAGCTGAAATCTCTTGCAGGCGACAATAATGCCATTAAGAAAAATGCAAGCATAATCCTGACGTTTATATACATCCTGAAGTTTATAACACCTGCAGCAGATTAGTAAAATCAGATATGCTTTGATTTTGATTGCCCCGCAGTTTTTTTGTGGGGCAATTAAAATTTATGTTCATTCGTATTTAAGTTGCAAAAATGGTCTTGATCTTGCATTTAACCCTACAACTGCATTTGACCGTTAGCCCTCATCTTACAGCTCCGGTGTGACAAATTATCCATTATGCCAGGTACAGGGCGTCTTCAATGTTGTAGCCTTTAAGCGGTAAGATAATCTCCAACAGAATCCTCATCTGAGACAATGTAATGTGGTGCTTTTTCCCCAACCGTATTTTGAGATGCCGGAGAAAGAAGTGAGCCAACATGCATTTCTCACCTCGCAGCATTCCATGCCAAGTTCTGTTTTTGTTTCCTTAAAGCACATTCTGCAAAAGTGGATTGCCCCGTTTCGCCCATATATGGATAAGGATTGATTGAAGTCCGAATCTTCCTTCATCAAAAAAGAAGAGGTATCGATCGGGGCATATATGTACCGTTGCCGGATATACATTTACTTTTGATCTTGGCATATTTATCCTCCTCTATAGTAAGAGCTATAAGAAGGATTGTATGAATGCTATAATGTCATGTCAAGGAGAGTATGATATAATATCTTGCGTTTCTCATTATTTGTGCTATTACATATACATAATCATCTTTGGTAAAGGCTGAAAAGTACGTCTATAATGTTTAAAAAGGGAGATTAATATGAAAATCTTTCTATTTTCTGCAATAGCTGTCGTGCTTGTGACCATTACACCCAATTCTGCTTTGGCAGAAGAAATATCGTGCAAATTAATACAGAATAAAAACGTTGTAGTAGTCTCAATCCAGCCGCTTGATACTGAGAAGGTCGAGGTAATACTTTCTGTTGCAGACAGCATTGTAAATACAAAATCAATATCTTATGAATACAGAATATTTAATAAAGATGTTGTAAAAATTAAAGAAGATTATCTCCAAATAGATAATAATCCTGGTGGTTGGATAAAAAAAGAACATTTTCACGCAGGAGAGATTATTTCCATAGAAATCCTGCCCAGATCATCTTCAGGAGCTTCATGGTGTCAACCGTGTTACACATATTTTAATAAAGCCATGAGAGCAAAAGGTGTAAGTGTAGTATTCAAATGGGTTTCAGATTAATTCATATTACAGGACAGGATAAATAAAGGTTAGTCCTGCCCTTTCAAGCTGTTATTTGAAATCTCTGAATTTGGCTTCAATGGCGCTTATATCGTCCATGCGGATAAGGACATCATAAAAATCTTTCCCGGCGATTTTTTCCAGATGAATGAAGTTATTCCCCACAGATTTGACGTAACCCTGGTAGATTTTTCCGGAACGAAGACTTACAAATATATCTTTACCGACCAAGGGATCAAGGTTATCCTTCAAGGCCCCGGCAGTATTGAAACCTACTCCTTTAATAGCAACCGTCTGTGCAGACAATTCTGTTGAAATTGCAAAAAAAGATAAACTAAAGATAACCATTGCCAACCCAACAAATACTGAACACTGTGTTTTTACTTTTTTCATAAAGCCTGCCTCCTTTTTTATTATACGGTTATAGTAGCCGCGGCTTGCCGCGGAACAGCGTGTATTTAATGTTGTTTTAGGCCATTGATTTCATTCTCTTTGGCGAATATTCTTATTTTTGATTCAAAATCAGGCTTTAGGTCTTTCCTTAAGAAATAATTTTTTGCATATACGGCAAAAACCGATTTTGTGTGTTGGTTCACAAGATTTTTCTGTGTTTTCATTAACTGTTCCAACTCAAATTGAATGTTTTCGGTAGTTATGTATGACATATTTTTTTCTAAGTGGGCGACTACATCAAACTGAACATCCCGGCTTTCAGTTTTTGCAGGAGGAGCAGTTTTCCCGGGAGCTTCTTTTGAATGTGTTGAACCCCTCATCAAGGGGTAAAGCAAAAAGAAGACTATCAAAGCAAACAACAGTGCAAGCAATATCCTGTGATAAAAGATCGGAAGCATACCTCCCCGTAACGTCCAACCCGAGGAAAGTGCTGTTGACTGTATGGGAAGCCATAGCTCATTCGAATCATAGGTGAGTTTTTTCATATCAACCTTTAATCCGCCATCTTCAGAAAAAGCAATGGCTGGCCTATATTCTGTTGATAATTCAGCAGAAATACCAGTGCTGTAGTTGAGGGACATTTCAAAGAAGTTTTTCGAGAGGTTCCATTGCCAATCTTTGTCCTTCATAATGAAAAATACATTATGTTTTTTCTCGTCAATGGTGAGGACAATAACCCGTTTTTTGCTTGTTGAACCGCCACTTGTTAACTGAAAATAATCAATTGAAGAAGACCATGTAACAACAACCTTGTTGTTGCTTTTCATAAAATCAAACAATTTCTTCCCCTCAGTAGAAGAATTAAACGTTTTTTCGAGACGGTTGATAAGTTCAGCACCGGATACAGGCGAGGTTCCTGGCGCCGGTTTGAAAACTATAAAAACATCCTGGAGGCAGAAAAACATTAGTATAACAAAGCTCATATAAAGCGCTATCGTAAGACATACTCCAAAGGGATGCTGGACAAAAAGATTATCAGCATTTACTTTGAATACAAACACTGCTAAAAGAAACAGAGCAGGCCCTACAGCCATAACGCCAAAATATGAAAGCATATACAGAAGAAGCTTACTCAACATATTTCAACCCCCAATATATTTCCAGACAAACACTGTGTTTTTGCTCATAGTCTTGTATTTTTCAAGTTGTCTTTGTGTTCATTATACTTCACTTGTTAAACAACATCCAGATTTGAATTTAGAATTTGGGATTTAAACCAAGGGTAATCACGGCCTACAAAGTTGAGAATATGCGCTGACGGACACTGTGTCCGTCAGCGTCCATAAAACAAAAATAATCAATAAAATCAGAATAAAAAGGCTTGCCGGATGGCTCAAGGCATATCTCATACTAAGTTGCAAATGAGGGAAATATAATGTCAGCCTCCAGGTAGATTCATGCGAATTATTCACCATAAATGATGGTTTACTGTATTATGAAGAGACAGGGGCCGGGAGTTTTCTAAGAAGCCTTTGAATAAGACGTTTTAGTGTTGACACAACTTGTTCTTCTTGTTAGCCTTTTACAATTAGTTTTATTTATTTTATTAAAAATCAGGAGGGCACTGAATATGAGGTCAGACGGCAAAGTAGCAAGAATAACGGAAGTGGTTTCCAGTTCGCCTAAAAGCTTTGATGATGCAATTATGGTCGGTTTCAAAAGAGCTTCCAAAACGCTGAGAGGTATAACCGGCTTAAAGGTAAAAGATCAACGCTGCAAGGTAGAAGACGGGAAAATTATCGAATACAGGGTTACCCTTGAAGTGCTCTTTATATTGGAAAGCTAAGACTGCTCGGCATCTATTGAACTACGCAAGCCTCCGTTATCCGGGCAGCCTTTTATATGCCAGAGGAACAGCTTTGTATAGTAAGTATATGACCTCTTTAATTTATCTTTAACCGGGAAAAAGGGCAGAGCTGAGAATATTATAAGGAATACGCAACACTTGAAGAACCTGACAGCTTTAAAAAGCATGTAATATAATAAAGTGTGGTGTTTTCTGATAAATTTGTAAAGAGAGATATTGTATTCTATTCTGCCCTTAACCCAGTTTTTTGCAACTGTTTTCCCCTGCAAGTGAATAACCTTTGCCTGAGGGTAGAAAACAACCCTGTATTTTTTACCCTCTGCTCCATACTCCATGTCCCTTGTCTTTAAACAGAGATCTGTTTCTTCAAGAAAAAAGAAGAATCTTTCATCAAACCCCCCCAGGGATCCCAGCACATTTCTTCTAATCAGGACAGCAGCCCCGATGAGGGAAGGGACGTTAAGCGCCGAGGAGAGGTTCTGTAATGCAGAAGGTCTGGCAGAATTTTTTTCAGGTGATAGAAATTCAATGAGCGAGCGGGGAAATATCTCAAAAACTAAAGAAGGGGCATACGCGAAAGAACGCTGGCGGCGCATGTCAGGATATACAAGCTGAGGGCCGCATATACCGATATCCGGGTTTTCCTCCATAAAGTTAAGTATCTTTTTTGTTTCACCCTCAACAAGAAGAGTATCGGAATTTAAAAAAAGCATATATTTGCCGCTGGCGTGTAAGAAACCTTTATTGACGGCAGCAGCAAACCCTTCGTTTTTCTCATTTTTGATATATAAAAAATCTGTGAAATCATTCTTAACCATGTCGCCGGTCCGGTCAACTGATGCGTTGTCCACAACGATTACTTCTTTTAAAAGCGGCTCAAGGGTTTTATCTTCTTTAATTGAGGATAAAAGATTTTTGAGAAGTTCTTCAGTATCTTTCGTTGTTATAATGATGGAAAGCACTTAATCTTACCCGATGCCTATGCTTTTTTCTCCGGCCTGATGATGCCGCAGGCAATGCTACAGGTTCCGCATTCGGCACAAAGACCCTCATCAACAGAAATTTTATGTTTTTCATCAATAAAAAACATGGCAGGACAATCAAGAAGTTTGATACACCGCTTGCATCCTATACATTCCTCTTCAAAGGCTACCCTGTCAAACATACCTGTATACTTCTCTTTTGAAAAAAGCAGGCATTCCCTTCTTGCAATGATTATTGCAGGGCCATTATTGTTTTTGCTGATATATGCCTCTGCCTCCTTTATCGTGTTTATCATATGGGATATATCAAAGGGATCGAGAATCCTCAAAAATGCAACGCCGAAACCCTCTATGATGTTTTCCATCAGCACCTGGCCACCATGTGTACCGTCTGCCATAATGCCCGTCTGTGGAGTCGGCTGCATTCCTGTCATTGCCGTAGTGCCGTTATCCATAATTACAAGTACGAACCGTTTTTGTTTTTTTACCGCGTCGTAAAGAGGAGGCAGGCAAGCATGAAAGAATGTTGAGTCCCCGACAGAGGCAAGGATGGGTATGCTCTTTCCGTCCTGATTGATAGTGTCATAGAAACCTGAAGCCATTGTAACGCTGGAGCCCATATCAAGACAGGTATCCACGGCCCCCTGGGAAATTCCCAGAGTATAACATCCAATGTCGCCGGGGAAAATAGCTTTAGGAAATGCCTGCCGCATTGCAAAGAAAGATGCCCTGTGTGCACAGCCGGCGCATAATTTCGGGGGTCTCGGCGGGAACTGGACGCCCTTCAGCGATTCGTCTATTAACGGATCAGGCATAAATTTGTTTGAAACCCTTATCTCTAAATCTGCCGATATCCTTTCTACCACATCTCTCACAATATCATAGGTCAGTTCCCCGGCATCCGGGACATAACCGTTTAATCTTCCATAAACTTTATTTCCATTATCAATAAGCGCTTCCAGGACGCTGTCTGTTTCTTCAATAACTAATATCCTGTCCATATTATTAATAAATTTATCAAATTCGAGATTCTCATCCTGTTGTTCCAGTCCATTTAATCTTTGACCGGGTATAGAAGATTTAACCTGCGGCATTTTAATAACTTTATAAACAGGAACCAGTGTTTCAAGACCAAGCTCAGATATTACATCCGAGACAATGGAATAACTCATGCCTGAGGCAATAATTCCGAGTTTAGCAGGTACATAAGAGGTGTCGGGCATAACATTCGGAGCGCTTACATTCTCCATGGGGAGAACAGGTCTTACGCCGGGAGAGTAAAGCTGGACAGCTTCCCTTGCATGACTCACCCTGTGGGTAGACCTCAATATTACCGGAATGTGTTTTTCGGCAGAGTATTTTAAGGCAGTATAGGCAACATCAGAGGCTTCTTTCGGCGAAGCCGGGTCAAAGACAGGAATACCAAATAAAGTCGCAAGAAGACGTGTATCCTGTTCAGTCTGTGAAGATTGCGGCCCCGGATCATCACACGATACTATTACCAGCGCTCCCTTTAGCCTTTTTCTTCTTGCTTTTAAAAGCGGCGGGAAGGCAACATTCAATCCAACCTGTTTCATCATGCAGGCAGCTTTTTTACCTGCCGATGCTGCGCCAAAGGCTGCTTCAAGGGCACATCTTTCGTTTACAGACCATTCTGCATGGATATTCCCTTTTTCTCTTCTGTTAAATTCTATGATCCCCGGTATGATTTCCGAACTCGGGGTTCCGGGATATGCTGCCGCGAGTTCTAATCCTGCTTCTACAAGGCCTCTTGCTATTGCATAGTTACCGATCATTACTTCCGTAGTTACGTCTTTTGTCACAGAACCTCCATCCGCTTAGGGCTTCCGAATATTTCCATCTTGAGCAATTGCATAACCCAGGTCAAATACCTCCAGGTTTTTTTCTAAAAACTTTCCCCTCGTCCTTTCCCTGATGGTTTGCCTGATAGTCTGAGCATTATAGGGCTCGACAGCCAGATAAGAGAAGAAACCAAGGAGAGCCATATTTGATGCCTGAAGCATGTTTTTTTCCGCTGCAACATTATCAGCTTTGACGGGAAGGTATGAAATGTTTCTTGTTGAAAGCATATTGTCTATCTCTGCAGGGAGGACATCTTCCCTTGTGTTAACGATTGCCAGACCGCCTTTTTTCAGAAATCCGAGATTGCGGTAAAATTCGCTTTCCTCAAAGGCAAGGAGTATGTCGGCATTCTCTTTCCCGATGAGCGGGCTTTTAAAATCACCGATTTTGACAAGTGAAACAACAGACCCTCCCCTTTGACTCATGCCGTATTCATCTGCTGCCAGCGCATGATGTCCATTACTTATTGCCGTTTCTATCAGGATTGTAGATGCAAGGAGTACCCCTCTTCCGCCTACGCCTGCGCAAACAATCTCGAGTTTCACAGGACCTCCCGGGGAACATGGCACGAATAATGTATCTTGCAATGTTTGGCTTTCAATTTATCATTCACAATTTTTAATTGTTTCATAAAATCCCCCTGCAGAAAAGTACAGTCAGACTATCAGCATTGTGAAAATGTTCTATTTCCGAAACGTTCTCTATATGAAAAAAGTTGTGAAATCCACAACCTTCCATGATCTTTTTAATTTCGTCTTCCCTTTCGTTTGTCAGGATCAAAAGCACATAAGATGATTTGTTATAAAGTGTATTTACAAAGGCAGGCATACCTGAATGAAAGAAATGGTCTTCAAAGGTGATGGCAAGAATTTTTTTATCAGGATCGGCTTTTTTGATGCCGTGCGCCATGCTGATCGAAGAAGCTCCGCCGAGCGTATCTCTCACCACCTCGAAGCCATACATGGTCTCCTCAGGTTTTTCCCTCTCAGGAATCCCTTCGATGTGTTCCGTTTTTATTTTTGTCCTGTCCAGTATCTGTAATTCAATGGCCGGATATTCCCCTTCAATCACGAATATCTTATCCATATGTTCTATGAAAGTATCTACCAGCTTTGTAGGCAACGGGTAAATTGTTGAAATATATAAAACGCTTGTGTCTTCTCCGTAAAATTCCGCGTATGAACGTTTATTGGTAATAACCCCCGTCTTTCCCTTCACGATATTGAGAATATTTCCATCATATCGTTCAAATTCCACCCGGATTTTCTCTGTCTTTTCGTTGAGCAGTTTATGTAACTGATATCTGAATTTTGGGGTGGCTGCCCAGCGTTCAGGATTTTTATCAAATTTTGAATTTTGTGTTGTTCCGATTGTGTCGGGATAATAACTTGTGAATTCTAAGTCTTCATTCTCCGAAACTGGACCCACGCTACGCGAGGACAGGCTCTTGAATCTTGAACCTTGAAAATCCCCTTCATCGAGCGCTACCTGGACAATGATGGGAATTTCATACTTCTCCGAAATATAATATCCGAGTTCCACAGAACGTGCCAATGCAGCAGATCCTTCTGCTGTTATAAGAGGTAATTTTGAAAAAAGCCCCATAGGTGTTACTTCCTCGTCAGTCTCCTTAACGCAAAGTATAAGAAAACCACCTGTTGTACCGGTATAAGCGGAACTCATTAAAGGGTCCAACGCTTCATAGAGCCCTTCTGTTGAAAAAACACACGCGGTTTTTTTAGCAACCATGCCGCCAGTCAAAGCAAGCTCATAGGCAATTTTTTCATTTATTGAAACTTCAGAATAAAAGGTAGGATTTTCCTTTTTTAAAGCATCAAGGGTATGTCCAACTGCCCTGTTTGTCGTATATATAAGCCGCGCGCCGTTATCTATGAGCAATTTGCATATCTGTTTATACATGGCTTATACCCTCTGTAAGACGATTAATGATATATGTTTTTATGTTTTCAGATTTTTTGTAAACCGTTTCTTCTCTCATGCCATTTTCCTCAATACGTCGATACCTTTCAATAAGTCTTCCTCTCCGGCGGCAAATGAAATGCGTACATTCGACTTCCTGCTTGAAAAGACACTTCCCGGTATAATAAACAGGTTATTTTCCAGGGCCTTTTCAACGAATTTATCGCCGTCTCCGCCTGGGACCTCAGGAAAAATAAAAAAAGCCCCTTCGGGTTTTACCACATTGTACTTATCTTTCAGGCCGTCATAAATAAGGTCCCTTTTCCTTCTGTAGCCTTCAATTAATGAATCCGTATTATAATCAAGGGCTAAGAGCGCTGCCTTCTGAGCAAAGGAATTAACGCTGCTGAATACATACTGCTGCATGGTTACCATATACTGGATGATCTCTTTCGGCCCGGCAACAAACCCCAGTCTCCATCCTGTCATCGCCCATGTTTTTGAAAAGCCCCCGATTGTCAGTGTTTTATCATATAACTGACCCAGATAAACTTTGTCAGCGTTGTTCATATATGCAAATTTATCATATATGTCATCGGAAAATACGATCAGATTTTTTTCCTTTGCAACCCTTGCTACCATTTCAAGTTCTTCTTTAGAACATACTGCGCCTGTGGGATTATTAGGACTGTTAATTAATATGATTTTTGTTTTATCGGTAATTGCTTCTCGCAGTGCATCTTCTTTTATTGTAAAATCCGGGTATATATCAATAAAAACCGGTTTTCCGCCAAGAAGCATGATCTGATATTCATATAAGACAAAATAGGGGTCAGGAATAATAACCTCATCGCCGGGATTCATGGTAACCATAAGGGAAAGCAATAAGCCGCCCGTTGCACCGGCAGTGATTATCACATCATCGCATATAATATTTTTTCTCTTTAAATGATAGAGGAGTTTTTCCCGTAATTCCTGGATACCGCCTGACGGCGTATATTTGTTAAATCCTGCCCTTATCCATTTAATCCCTTCCTCCTTTACAGGATCGGGGATATCAAAATCAGGTTCGCCGATACTCAGGTTAATCGGGTTTTTCATCTTATTTGCAAGGTCGAATATTTTTCTCACACCTGAGGGTCTTACACTCATTACCCTGTCAGAAAGCAACATTGTTCCTCCTTCTTTTAATAGGGCTTGCACCTGTCCCCGTAAGGGGGTCGCCCCCTCCACCGGCATAGCCCATGGAAATAATGCCTGTTGTCTGTACAAATGACTTTTAGCGTATAAGATACAATATTTTTATTATAATAGAACACCGTTTTTTTATTTCCTGGAAGAAGCGGCATGGAAACTCCGGTAAGACAAGCGGTTTTTTTAAATGATTATCTGCTATTTTCCTCTGAGAATTGCCTGAATCAGGTCATCGAGACGCTGGAGAAAACGGGAGCTGTCTTTTTTTTTACGGGGAGTCGGGCCGCCCATAATGTTTCCCAGGTCGCGGAGGTAGGTCATAAGGTCTCTGTGCGCGAGGGCCTCGCCGATGGATTCTTCAGTGAAAACACGCCCGCTTGGGTCAAGCACGCGAGCGCCTTTTTTCAGGCAGCGCGAAGCAAGGGGCACATCGGCTGATACTGCGATGTCTTTGTTGCCGATGTGTTCTACGATCCAATCATCTGCGGCATCAAGATGATCATTAACAACTACTGTTTCAATTAATTCGTCTTTTGGAATTCGCATCTTAAAATTGGAGACAAGATAGATTTTCAACCCATAACGTTTGGCCACTTTAATTGACTCATTTTTTACAGGACAGGCATCGGCATCAACATATATTGTAATCAAGGGAAATCCTTTCGTTTGTAAATATCTTCGGTGATTCCAAAACAAACCACCTGACAAAAAATTGTGCTGCAGAATAAATTTTCAACATCCTATTATTTTGAATGTTTTTTGTCAACAACGATTAGGATTTCTATGCCATTTGTTTAAGGATTATGTGAGAATAAGTGGTACAATCTTGACAGGATACCCTTTGCCTGCTAATCTTTTGATTCAATTCTAAAACATAGAGGAGTTATGGAAAAATTATCTTTTTTATCAACAGTTAAAGTGTGGATACAGCTATCCAGGGTACCCTTTCACTCGGTAGGGGTTTTGCCTTTTATTCTGGGCACTGTCCTTGCCTGGAAAACAACCGGAATTTTTAATCTTCCCGTTTTTCTGCTCGGTGTCATAGCGGTAATCCTGATCATGCTCTGCACATATTACACAGGCGAGTACTGCGATATTTTTGAGGATAAACTCTCAGCCGATATGGATAGAAACACCTTCTCGGGAGGAAGTCAGGTCATGGTGAAAAACCTTCTGCCTGATAAATATCCGATGATTGCCGGTTATATTGCCCTTGGCTTGACCGTTATTGTCGGGCTGATCATAAAATTCTATTACAATACAGGCGTACTGACAATTCCTCTCGGTATTATCGGCATGATTTCAGGATTTTTCTATTCAAAGATGCCCATACGCTGGGTAGCGAGAGGAATAGGAGAACTTTTAATAGGTTTTTGTTACGGCTGGCTGCCTGTGGCCGTTTCATTTTATCTTCAGGTCGGAAGCATTGACCCTATCATACACTGGATTTCCCTGCCTATTGCGTGCACGATATTTAATGTGATTCTTGTCAATGAATTTCCCGATCATCCTGCTGATTTGATTGCAAGAAAAAGCAACCTTGTAGTAAGGCTCGGAAAAGAAAAAGCGGCATATCTCTATATGTTTGTCACAATAGTCGGGTGGATTACATTTGTTTTTTCAGTATTGCAGGGGTTGCCCATGATAGCCCTTATCTATTACGCCCCTATTTTTGCTGTGTCTGCTTTCCTTGTTGTTATGATGTTTAAAAAGGGCTATATGAACAAAAAGATGCTGGAAGCCATTTGTGGACTGACTATAGTTACCAATCTGGGAACCAGTCTGGCATATACCCTTGCCGTCTGGCATAAGGGGATATGATTCAATGCACTCTCCAACAAAACCGAACATCCCTTTAAGCCGCATATTCTGGCCTCCGACCCTTGTAATGAAGCAGATGGGAAGCGTTCTTTATTTTAAATACCTCGCAAAATGGGACAGTTTCGGTACATGGTTTGTCAGGCACAGTTTCGGATCGCTCCCCGTTGCAGCCGGTTCCATCGGCATGGGATGTATCGGTTTCCCTGCCCATCCGGCATGGGAGGTAACAGGCGCATGCAATCTCAGATGCATTCACTGTCACGCCACATCAGGCAAACCTGCAAAAGACGAATTAACAACTGACCAGGCAAAGAAATTCATAGATGATCTGGCAAAGGTGGATGAATTCCGGATGCTTGTTTACACAGGCGGAGAGCCTCTTGTCCGGCCGGATATTTTTGAACTTTTCGAACATTCCAGTAAAGCTGGTTTCGCGAATGTCATCGCCACAAACGGTACTTTAATTGATGAAGATATGGCTTTCAGGCTGCGTGAAAGCGGTGTTGTCGGGGCTGCGGTAAGCCTCGATTCGTCGATAAGCGAAATTCATAACAGGATCAGGGCAAACCCGAATGCCTTTGAACTGGCCATGAGGGGCATGCACGCGATAAAAAAAGCGGGCATTCTACTGCAGATAAATGTAACTGCCATGGAATATAATTTCGATACGTTAAGCGAACTGGTTGAATTAGCTGATAATGTGGGTTCCGGCATAATGCTCATGTACCAGCTTGTCCCAGTCGGCAGGGGAAGCAATATAGAAGACGCAACTCTTGACATTAAGGAGAATGAGAGGCTTCTTACTTTTTTACAGAAAAAACAGAAGCATGTTTCCACGATCATTGAGCCGGTTGCAGGGCCTCAGTACTGGCCTTTTTTAATGGAACAGAACAAGAAAACCGACGGCATATGGATGAAGGCGGCGGAAAAGGTTTTCCACGGATGCGCCGCAGGAAGGGGTTTTGTATATATTAAAGCAAACGGCGACGTATGGCCCTGCCCCTTTGTCGAGGTAAACGCGGGCAATGTGAAAGAACGTTCCTTTGAATCTATATGGCGCGAAAGCGAGGTATTTGTCAATCTTCGAGAAAGAGAACGCACCCTTAAGGGACGTTGCGGAGAATGCAAGTACAGAAAGATTTGCGGCGGATGCCGGGGCCGCGCCATGGCCTACAGCGGGGACTACTTAAGCGAAGACCCCTCATGTTTTATTAATACGGATAATACCAAGTTGCTTTCAAAAAATAAATAATGAATATTTGAAAGCTTACTTGGTATTATGCCAGGCAAATTAGACTTATAATGTTTGACAGCGACTTGGTATAAACCGGAAAAAGTATAAATCAGCCTTACCTTCCCTTAAAAACAGGCTTTCTTTTTTCAAGAAATGATAATGCGGCCTCTCTATGGTCTTCTGTTTCGGAAAGCAGGGACAATTGCGAGGATATATAGTCCAAGTGGGCTCTGAGGGTGCTTGTCTGAGCCTGATATACCGCTCTTTTCATCATCCTCACTGCAAGAGGCGGTTTATTGGCAATTTTTCCTGCCAGTTTCATGGTTTCTTCCATAAGAGTGTCATGAGGAACAACCTTGTTTACAATTCCCAGGTCAAGAGCTTCCGAAGCGCTTAACACATCGCCTGTAAGAAGCAACTCCAGCGCTTTTGATATACCTACGAGCCGGGGTAAAAAATAGGCGCCCCCGTCTCCCGGCGCCAGCCCCATTGTAATGTATGATTCGGCAAGTCTTGCCTTGTCCGAACAGACCCTTAAATCACACATGAGCGCCATATCCATGCCTGCGCCCATAGCTGCTCCATTTATCGCCGCAATGACAGGTTTGTCAAAGTCCTCCATGGTAAGAACAATCCTATGCACCCCCTCCCAGAGGAAATTCTTCATCCCCCATGAGCGGAGCCGACCGTCTGCCATATCTCTTATATCCCCACCTGAGCAGAAAGTGTCTCCATTGCCTGTAACGATGATAACCTGCACCGAATCATCCTGCTTTGCCTCTTTGAGGCAGGCATCCCAAAGAGATATCATTTCCGGGCTGAAGGCATTTTTTGCCCCGGGTCTGTTAAGGGTAATAACAGCTATCATGTCCTGATGGCTGTATAATACGTGTTCATCTTTCATAGTTGTAAACCTCTCTTGTATTGTACTACCGGTATTTTATTGTAATAAAGAGAACCGTTAGTGAGAAGAGCAAAGATACGGCATTTGCAGCTATTATGGGTGTTTCATTAATCAGTATGCCGTAAAAGAGCCATAATATTGAACCGGCTGATGTCATAAGTGGCATAAAAAGCGATATGTCTCTTGCTTCCTTAAGCTTCCAAATGCGTATAATCTGGGGCAGCAGGGAAAATGTTGTAAGTACGGCTGCTATATAGCCGATCAAATCCTTCATTGATAAGGTTTTATCACTACTACATTTAAAAAAACAAATGAATAATCAAGAACCCAGCTAAAATAAGAGTTCAAGCTGTTCAAACCGTTTAAACATTTGAACATTATTACCTTTGTCTTTTAACGCTTCACGGATTTTTATATTCCCGGGGAACAGGGAGGTGTAAAATACAGGCATAAATGAAAAAAAAGATTAAAGAACCGCCTACACCAGTTGAACGTTACAACACCATACGCAGATATATTATTTCCCTGCTTGAAGATAATACCTTATCAGCCAAAGATATATCCATATACCTCAAGATTCAGGAGAAGGATGTAAGCGGTCATCTCGAACATATACGAAAGACTTTAAATAAGAATAAGCAACATCTCGCCGTTGCTCCTGCTCAGTGCGGGAAATGCGGTTTTGTATTTATAAAAAGAACCCGTCTGACAAAACCGGGCAAATGCCCGATCTGTCGCACCAGCCTGATTAACCCACCGCTTTTTTCAATTGAGGCTGTATAACGTTAACGTTCCACTACTTTACTGATGTCGGCGCTGTTGGTGTATCAGACATAGTTTTTGCCCCCGCTTTTTTTACACCGGTCTTCTTTTCAAGCGGTTTTTTGCCTTTCATTATTCTTTTGGCAATTTTTTTACCGTCTTCATCCATAGAACTGATAACCACAAAGTCGCCTGCTTTTACTTCATCGGCACCCTTATATGCTTTCCATTTTACATCTTTAATATCATAGGTTTCTTCGCCTTTTTTACCTTTAACGACGATAATATTCTCGGCAATGTCAACTTTTACAACTTCGCCTGCAAACCCCCTTTTCCCCTTGGCTTGTTTGGTAGCTTTCGTTGGTTTATCAGGCGCTGCCCCCGGTTTATCCTGGGCAAAAGTTGTTGCAACAAAAACTGAACCTATTAATAAAACAGCGGCAATCAATAAAGCCCTCCTCATAAATGATACCTCCCTTATTTCTTTATAAAGCTTTATGAATTCATAATACTAAAGAGGGCTTTTTGTAAAGAAAATTATTGTATTGACACATTATCAACCTGAAGTAGATTTATTTGAACCCCCGGTTCATTGAAAAAAATATAATTTTATTATACATTTAGTGTGTTATGGATCTGGGACGGAAAATATGTATACTGAGAGAGAAACATGGGCTCAAGCAGATTAATCTTGCGAATGCCCTTCAGGTAAGTCCCCAGGCTGTATCCAAGTGGGAGAAGGGGGCTAATTATCCTGACTTGCCGATACTCATGAAGATAGCAAGGCTTTTTGATGTAAGTACCGATTATCTGCTGGGCCTGACTGACAAGGAGAACGGCACCTTTGATGCCACGATTTTCTGTTCCGGTATGAATAGTTTTGCCCGATTTTCAATGTCGGTAAATTCACGGGAGATCGCAGACCATGCCAATGTTATCTTCTACAATCTTACCGAATCGGTATTGAAGTATGATGGAATTCCGGTGAAATACGTGGGTGACGGCTTTTTGTGCTTCTTTTCCGGGGCAGACCATGCGGACAGGGCTCTTGAGGCGGCTATCCATGCCAAAAAAGTGATCCTTCGCAAGGATCTGGTAATTTCTCTCAACTCGGGAAACATATATCTTGGACTTATCGGCCATCCACAATATGCCATGCGTGATATTGTAGGCGAAGCAGTCAATCGGGCCTTCATAGTCATGGAATGGATTTCGAGGAATTGTCCTTCAGGTGTGGGCGCCACTGCTGCTGTTATGAGGTGCGCGCAAAAGGTTTATAATGTTGTCCACCATCCCGGCGTAGTTATTGATCTTCTTGAAGAGCAGGTGGACATAAATGAGATTCTTTCATAAAAAAGGAGTATTTGATATGGCGCAAGTAAACTGGAAACGCTATGGTTTGTATCTTATCCGCTGGCAGCTCTCAACCCCTATTCTTGCCGGTGTTCTTGTTGTGCTTTCAAATGTGGACAAGATTACAGGAACGATTATTGCCAATTTCATAGGCGGTCTCATATTTTTCTGGGTAGATAAGGTTATCTTTACATCAGATCATCTTTCTGTGCAATGGGAGGTAATGGACGTTGTTTTATGCACGGATTGTGGCCGAAAAGCAAGGGGATACCGCATAATAAGGACAAAGGGATATGATAGGACGGGTGACATAAAACCTGAATTTCGCTGCGAAGAATGTTCTCAGAAAAAAACGCAAGAGTTACGACAAAGGGGCATAGAAGTTTGATTTTTAAGGAGAAGAGAAATGAATAATGCTGTGATAACCTATAAGAATATCGACAAATCATTATTAAAGCCACTGCCGAACCCTACTGGTGAGGCCTATGAAATTAAGGTAAAAATACCGGAGTTTACCTTTCTCGGAGTCAGTGAACAGCCTGACTTTGCTGTTTTACACATTACTTTCTATCCGAAGAAAAAGATCATCGAGTTAAAGTCCTTGAAATATTATGTCTATCAATTACGTGGAATTACGGTTTCATATGAGCGTCTCATAAATATCGTCTACGATCACCTGATGGAGGTCTATGAACCGGATCGTCTTCGTATAGTTATGATATGTAATCCCCGTGGAGGGATCAGTTCCAGGCTTACCATTGACTCCGATTGGGGCGTCAGGGGAGGTGATGAGAAGTACCGCGATTGGATGGGTGTTGAGGATGTATGGGGAGTGTCAATGTGATTCATGGCAGGCATCCTGGATGCTATTTTACTTTTCAGTGATTATGCTCTTTTTCGTGGTTATCGGTTTTTCCCTGACAGTACAGGCCGTTGTTGCAGGTGACACTGGCACACTCGATCTGGAGGGTACTGTGATCCACCCCGTTTTCTCTCAGCATTGTCTCAATATGCATCTTTGTTGCCTCAACCTCGCTCAAGGTTTTGTCGTTTACAAGCACATGGGCTGAAAAGGCAACATGATTGTGTGCTACAGGCCATAGGTGGATATCATGAACATCTATGACATCGTGCATGTCGATAATTTTCTGTGCCAGCGCCTCCACATTGAAGCCTCTGGGGGTCAGGTTGAGAAAAATAGAGGTTGTCTCACGGACCAATCTGATGCCTCCCCAGATAATAATGCAACCGATGAGGACGCTTACAATAGGGTCAGCATAGGCCCACCCTGTGAAGTAAATGATGACGCCTGAGATTATTACCCCAACAGAAGAAAGAGTATCGCCGAGGACATGGAGCCAGACACTTTTCAGGTTGAGGTCTTCATGATTGTGGCCGAGGATAAAAGCCATAGCAAGATTGCCCGTAAGACCCAGAACGGCGATGCCGAGCATGACAGGGATATCAATTGCGGGCGGTGACACTAACCTCTCGTAGGATTCGTAAAAGATGAGCACAGCGATGACAAGAAGGCTTAATCCGTTAATAAGTGCTGCCAGTAGACCGACCCGGTGGTAGCCGAAGGTGGCATTTTTGTCCGATGGTTTTCTGCTGATTCGGGCGGCTGCAAGGCCCAGGGCTATTGCCAGAGCGTCGGCGACCATATGCCCGGCGTCGCTTAAGAGAGCAAGACTGTTGCTCAAAAATCCGCCCACAACTTCAGCGACCAGTATGAGAACTGTTACCAGAAAGGTTGCTGCGAGACGTTTTTCTCCGTTCATGTTAAATGCCTATTATGTTTCCTGAGTGTTACAAGAAAAAGTTTTCTGGGGAGATATCCTTCTTCGAACTCCTCGACACTGATTATATCATATCCTTTTGCCAGATGTTCCACCTTTTCCCTGCTGAGAAAGTGGACAATAAAACCCCCGACTTCCCACATATCCTCGCCGCGATGAATTCCTGTCCGGTAATGGATATCATCTGTATTTCTGGCGGTGTATATATTTAATCCTCCGGGCTTCAGCACACGGCGGATTTCCTCTGAGAGAAATTCAAGTTCGACGGTTGTTAGTGCCATACAGTAAAGCATGTGGGAAAAACAACAGTCAAATGATTCATCCTCAAAAGGAAGAGGCTGTCTGATATCATGCTGCAATGTTGAGATGGACTGTGAGACGCCGGACTCCTGTACCTTTTCTATGATAGCCTTAAGCCCCTCTTTGCTATAATCGAGTACATTAACCTGAAAGCCTTGATTCGCGAAAAAAATGGTATCGCGCCCCTGACCGCCGCCAATCTCCAGAAGATTGATCCTGCCTTCTTTTTTAAGTAAATCGCCGGTTTTGAGTGCAGGATAACTCGGCTCCATACCGAACATGTCAATTTTTTCTGAAAACATTTTTTCCCAATGAGCCTGCTGGGCGTTTAAAGGATCAACAGCTATGCCATCAATGAATATATCTGGCTGCTTATTTGGAATTCCCTTCGAATCATTTGCGATTAAACGAATTTCCCCTGCTTTATTATTTTGTTCTGCAATGACAACACCCCGCAACGCCCATGGAGACAAACCCTCAACGAGCTCATCTGTTATAATCAGACCGCACCCGCCCCCAGGAGCAACCAATTGTCTGTACACTTTCCCGGTATCCATATCTGTGTGCAGAGTCCCCTCCTGTCCGGCAAGGCGGAGGCTGTTGCCGTGGATGTGAAATCTGCATGTAATTGTGAATTCCCGGCCATTGTCAATAACCAGGTAAGTATTGGTTCCATCCGGCAGGTCAGAGCTTTTGTTTGTTGCCGGTGTTTTTATTCTATTTATTCTGATTTCCATGTCGAATCCCCTGAAGAAATATTTAACTTGTTTTCCTTAATGCTATCAAAGGGCGTGGCGAAACACAAGAAGGAAAAATGCCGGATAAAGGGCGTGTAATGGATCAATGAAGGAAAAGGCTTTACGGCGATGATTCGGGTTGCAAGAGCTTTCCCGGCATTATTGTAAAATGGTAAAGCTTTGCTTGTGCTTAATCCTTGACATCATTATCATCAATAAATATAATTTTATATTCGTATATACGGTTACAAACATAAACTAAAGGTCTTATGGAACAGTTGACACAGATGTATAAAGCCCTTTCAGAAGAAATGAGGCTCAGGATTATGATGCTCCTCACTCATGGTGAGCTCTGTGTCTGTGATTTGATGGCAATTTTTGATGAAGGACAGTCAAAAGTATCAAGACATCTCACATATCTTAAGCACTCGGGATTAGTCAAAAGCAAGCGTGTGGGGACATGGATGCACTATTCCATAAAAGAGCCTTTAGATATCTCAATTGACGCGCACCTTACCTTTATGAAACAACAGTATGCCGGATTACCTGTTTTTCTGGAAGATGAACAGAAATTAGAATATGTAAAGAAGCAGAAGCTCTGCGATAATTCTTTGCCTGATCCTGCAGCCTGTGATGATTAATAGAATAACTATTTGAATTTGCACAGGAGGATATAAAGTATGGCAGAAGAACAAATCAGTAAAAAACTCTCATTTCTTGATAGATTTTTAACATTATGGATTTTTTTGGCCATGTTCATAGGGGTAGGCTGGGGCTATCTTTCTCCCGGCGTAGTTGATTTCTGGAATCAGTTTCAGTCAGGGACTACAAATATCCCTATTGCCATTGGTCTCATATTAATGATGTACCCGCCGTTGGCCAAGGTGAAGTATGAAGAATTGGGAGAGGTATTTAAAAACTACAGAGTTTTAGTGCTATCTCTTATTCAGAACTGGGTTGTGGGGCCTGTTCTTATGTTTTTACTCGCTATTGTTTTTTTGAGAGGTTATCCGGAATACATGGTAGGGCTTATTATGATCGGTCTTGCCCGATGCATTGCCATGGTTATTGTCTGGAACGATCTGGCCAAGGGCGACACGGAGTATTGCGCCGGTCTCGTGGCCTTCAATTCCATCTTCCAGGTGCTTTTCTTTTCAGTGTACGCATATATTTTTATTACCGTCCTGCCGCCCATGATCGGTCTGAAGGGTGTGGTTGTCAATATTACCATCGGCCAGATTGCGGAAAGCGTTTTTATCTATCTTGGCATTCCCTTTATTGCCGGAGTTATTACCCGTTTTACCCTGATTAAGATAAAAAACAAACAATGGTATCACGAGAAGTTTATACCGAAGATCAGTCCTATAACGCTCATTGCTCTTCTCTTTACCATCCTTGTCATGTTTTCCCTTAAGGGAGAATATATCGTAAAGATTCCTCTTGATGTTGTGAGGATTGCGATACCGCTTCTGATCTATTTCGTCATCATGTTCCTCTTGTCTTTTTACATGAGTATAAAAGCAAAAGCCCACTACGGGCAGGCAGCAACACTCTCCTTTACTGCCGCGTCTAACAATTTCGAGCTTGCCATCGCGGTGGCTGTTGCCGTGTTCGGAATCAATTCCGGTGCTGCCTTCGCTGCCGTTATCGGGCCGCTGGTAGAAGTTCCGGTATTGATAAATCTTGTTCATCTGTCTCTGTGGTTTAAAAAGAAATATTTCCCCTATGAGGTTGAGACGCCGACTGGTGTTTGTTATTTAAGCTGTAACCCAAAAGGAGACCAAGGCTGAGACATTGGAAAATTGTCATGTCGAAAGAGATAAGCAGTTATGGTGCTGATAAGATTATTATCTATGGAACTGATGCGTGACCTTTTTGCAGCCAGGCTCGTGCAGCCTATGGTGAAAAGGCTATTTATATCAATATATATGAAAACCGGGGAAACTTGAAAGAGATGCTTGCCTACTCCGGGGGAAAGATGGAAATCCCGGTCATAGTCGATAGAGACAAGGTAACAATAGGTTTCGCAGGAGATGCTTCTCTACGAGGAGGCATCCCTCTTTTTGGCGGAACCTGACCGGTTAAAGAGGTCCCTCGGTGAGAGACTACAGCAATAAAAAATTGGTAAGATGTTCCGGTACTATTTTCGTGGGCAACTTCTTGCAAGGGGTAGGAAACTCTGAAATGCCAACCATTTTTACAGGAGGCGCCGCAAGATGAGTATAAAGTTATTTCTTTCAGCTAACCTGAGTCGAGTTGCAAAAGGCACGGAAGGGTTTGAGGTCGATGGCGAAACAGTCGGCGAGTGTGTCAACGAACTTGTCAGCCTCGTTCCCGCGATGAGAAATGCCCTATTTTATGAGACGCGGCTCAACGCAAATGTTCATGTGCAGGTTAACAAGGAGAGCGTCGATAGAGGGGAGCATTTGACAAAGAAAGTAAAAGATGGTGACGAGATTCGTATTATGCTGAAAGGGCACTGATGAGGCGGAGGGGCTGGTGGCTAGGTTAGCCGCCATTTAGCTGAAACAGCCAAAAAAGTCATCAAGGAGGGCATCGTAGCCGGATATCTGGTCGAATGGTTGGTATACTAATGGCGGAGCCTGTTGGAGAATGCCTATAGATTTTTCTGCCGGCCCTGCTCCTGATAAAATAATTTAGGAGGTGTAATGTGGCACATTTTAAAGTAGGTTGAATAGACTGAGGAGACGATTATACACCGCCTGCAGTTAGTTGGCGCACGTTAAAATTTATTGATGATACACAAATCAGCCTGTTTGGTCTGGACGAGACACTGGCAGAACTTTACTCTGAAGGCAGGCCGGCGAATGATGAGACTGCCGAAGAGATCATTAAGAAGCTGGAAGCTTATAAGAACTATATCCCCTCGTCTGAACGTTCCCATAGGGAGTACGCCTATCTCCTGCTGAAGGAGTACCGAAAGTACGTGAAGGATCAAACCGACAAGAACCGGTAATATGATGCCTGAGATGCTGTTGTGAGGCGGCACCCCCTTTTTTTTGGCGGAGCTTGACCGGTTAAAGAGGCCTTTAGTGAGGGACAAACAATACCTGGTCAGAAGAATATGTTGGTTGCTCAAGATTCTTTTTTTGGAGGCTTATAATGTCGGCAGAAGTAAATGAAGTGATTTGCCCATGCGCGATGCCGGGAATCGAGGAATTTCGACAACTCGTTTTCTCCGATGGCGATAAGATTAGGGTAAGAGGTCTGGACAGAGCTTTTGAAATTGCTTATCGGGAAGGAAAATTACCGGATAATGCTGTTGCCGATGATTTGGTAAATCAACTATCAAAAGAAAATTACATCCCATCGAATGAGCGTGTACGTTTGGAATACGCAATCGTAGTGCTGAGAGAATATAAAAAGTTTTTTGAGAAGAAAGAGCAGAGAAAGAGGGAGATCGGGAATATTGGTGAGAAGAAATAGAAGCTGCTGAAGGGAATTGAGCAGTTGTCTGTTGTATTAAAATGAAATTTGTAATTGATCTCTATAATGTTGTGAAAATCATATAAAACCCGCCGATTATCACAAGGACGCCGCAGACCCTTTTTACGATTACAGGCCCCTTTGACTGTTCGTTCCAGTTGAGGTATTGCTGAACAAGTTCTGTAAATGTGCCCGCTATTACAATAATTAAACAGTGGCCGACAGCGTAGGATAAAAGCAGAAATATGCCATACCATATCTGCGTTCCGGCAAGCTGAAAAGTAATACTCAGTATTGGGGCCATATAAGCAAAGGTGCAGGGACCAAGGGCAATACCGAAGATCAAGCCAAGCGCGAAAGCGGCAAGGACGCCTTTGTGCTTGATGCCGATTTTCCCGGGGCCTGACCAGGGCATGGGGATGATATCCAAGAGATGGAGTCCCACAAGAAAAAATACCCCTGCCACAAAATAATTTCCGAACCTGCCTACATCTCCCATCATGCGGCCTGCCATAGCAGTGAATAATCCTATGGCGGAAATACTTGCCATGAGCCCTGATGAAAAAAGTAAGGCAATATAAAAAGCTCTCTTTGTCGATATGCGTCCCTGTTCGTCAATAAAACCCACGATAAGGGGTATGCTCGACAAATGACAGGGACTTAATACCAAGCTGAGAACACCCCAGAGGAATGACGCACCAATTGCAAATGCAGGTGTTCCGGAAACAGCATCAGTTAGAGCTGTAAAGAGCTTTTCAATCATAGTCACCGCTTCTTCTTACTTTTTCTTTTGTTCAGGATTCTTAAGCTCTACACCAAGTTTTTTAAATGATTGCAATATCTGTTCCTTTGAGATAAATCCCATGTGTCGGCCCAGTTCCTTCCCTGATTCGTCATAAAAAATCTGTGTCGGAATGCCCCGTATTTTATATTTCTGACCGGCATTCGGATTTTTCCATACATCAACGAACTCAACATCAAGGATGCCCGCATATTCCTTCTTCAATTCCTCCAGTATCGGCGCCATCGCGATACATGGGATGCACTTATCGGCACCTACATCAACAAGGCGGGGAAGTGGTTTTGGAGATGCGGCAATATTTTTAGAAAAGGCAAGCGATGCTGTCATAAGCACTGCCACTGCTACTATTATGCTGATTGCATGTCTTGTCTTCATGTGCTTCCTCCTTTGCGATCACATGGCCGGTGATTTAATGCCCTGCCAACTTATGGCAGGCTGTGCTATGCCGGGCAACATTTCGCTTTGTATTAGATAAGATCGTAACGCGGTACGGTCTGTCCCTCGAAAAATATGGTAAAGCCCAAGAGCCCTGCTATTATGGATGCAACCACCAGTTTCCTGTTCATGGATGTAAAGTTTATACCGAAAAGTATAAATATACAGGCACTGAAACCAAGACAGAAAGGGCAATATATATCTTTTACTATCTGCCAGCCGATCAGGAAAGACTCCACGCCGACTGCAGCGGATATCAGAACGGTTCTGAAATGCACAGCCATTTGAGTCAATGATCCCCGTAAAGAGAAGTTGCTTGCAAAAAGTATAGTCATATAGATAATACCTACCCACTTCAGATCAATTCCCATAAAAGTCCCTTTCAGGTACAAGCAGGAAGTATCGCAATATTTGTAGACAAGCATAAGCGCAATTCCTGCCGCAGGGAGAACAATATTGAGAATCTTCGTGATGATATGATTTCCTGCAACCTTCATATCTGTGTACAGCATGTTCATGCAAACCCCTCCAATTTATGCCTCAATATTTTAAAATCACAGGTTCATGGAGAACCTTTTTCTGTTATTTCCTTAACCCATTTTTCAATACTGTCTTTTATAGCGTCCCTTACTATCCTCGTTTTTTTCAGCTTATCTTCCTGGCTTCCGGTAAAGGATGAAGGGTCTTCAAAACTCCAATGGATGGTTTGAGTGATGAGTCCGGGGAAGATTGGGCACATTTCACTGTTTGCCGCATCACAGACAGTGAAAACATATGAAAAGAGTTTCCCGTCTTTGTAAAAGTCAAAGACGCTCTTTGTTTTGTTGTCGGATATATCTATGCCCACTTCTTTCATAACCTCCACTGCTAGGGGGCTTAATGTGCCAGGTTCAAGGCCCGCGCTCTCAGCGATGAATTTGTCCCCGTGGAGGTGATTCATAAAAGCTTCTGCCATCTGACTTCTCGCTGAATTGTGAACACAAACAAAGAGAATTTTTGTCTTTTCCATAAAACCTCCAATTCTTTCCGGGAATAATTCGGCTACTTAATTCGGATACTGAATAACTGTTGAGTTGCCCCGGGCATCTTTCGGGGGTACCCCGCAGGTTGTTGAACAAGAATAAAGGCAAACCCCTATCGACGATAAAAGAAATAAAACAAACAGTTTTTTCATTAAATCTCCTCAATATTTTTTTATTTTATTACTGTTTTTATTAGTATCTTCTGCTTCAGATTCTCAAGAGCCTTGATAATATCAGATCCGCCGCTGTATCGCTCTATTTTTCCATCCTGATCAATTATACAGGTAGGTGTTGACTGTATTTTATCTTCTTTTAGATATCCATTAAGTACATTGAACGTGGGTTTGACATCGAAGGATTTGAATTTAAGCCCCTTATTTCTGAGATATTCCTCTAGTTTTGTTTCTTCGGATATCTTTTCAACGGCTGCGCCGATTAGAACAGACCTCGCGAGAATAGCAAGTTCGAAATCTTTTTTCTCATTCATTATATATAGAAAGTGACGGGCATAGAGTACAGAAGCTTTCGTAAAAGGAGTATCAACAAACGTTACATTAATATTATTCTTTTTTACAAGCTCTGATATGATAGGTTCGACATTCGGCTCCATGGCCCTGCATGGCGAGCAGAAATAGTCGGTGTATAGCCTTACATTTATCTTTCCCATGCCGAAAGATGGAACAAGAGCGTCCGCAGCAGATGAAGGTGATGCAAAAATACCGAAGAAGATACCGATCAGGGCAAGAACAGCGACGGCATGGAAAAGGGCATATTTATTTACCTTGCTGATATTAAAAAAAGACAGAACCATATTATATACCTCCGGAATATTAATGGTTTGCATATACGCATTGTCACATTTTGTATACTTAAAGTATCTTCTTCATGGCTTCTGCGGTCTCTGCTTCAAGGTTGTCGAAATTGTGTTTTTTTTCAATTCCGAGTTCCGTGACTACAATATACCTTGTAGGTGTAATCCCATGTTTCTCAAATGATATTTTTCCACATCCCACAGGGCATCCGTCTATGAGCAGTGTGTCGGCTGCCCGCGCACTTTCTACGAAACCGGACATATCCGCGCCTATACCTGCAAGACAGTATGCGCTGCCGATCCCCTTTTTATCAAGCTCAATCATGGCACTGTTCGAAATTTGTCCCACGTTCGAGCCGCCCGAACAAGCAAGAATAAGCGTTTTTACATTCGTGCAGCAGCAAACACCTTTCTCTTCTAACATTGCAATCTCCTATTAAACTAAATTGGTTGGGCAACTTAAGCGATCAAGTAATTAAACCACGTTCGGCGCGATATCCTGTTTTCATAGGTTTGAACCTTTGCGTAATTCGTGATCGTTTTTTAACTCAAAACTCAAAACCTATAACTCAACACCGTATTTTACAGGAGCTTTTTTATGTCTTCCACTGACAATACTCTCCCGACACTTTTTACTTTGCCGTCTATTGCAATTGCCGGTGTTTGCATAACGCCATAACTCATGATTTCTTTAATATCCGTTATCTTTATGACCTCGCATTCAGTCCCTTTTTCCTTTGCTGCTTCTTCTGCATTTTTCGCGAGTTTCATGCAGTTCTGACAACCGGACCCCAAGATTTGAATTTTCATAAAAGCCTGCCTCCTCAAATGTATTCTTTACAGCTCACTATAAAATAGCATTAAATAAGTAACCTACGATAATAATTGCCGTTGCAACGATGCCGATAAAAACAGCCAGAAGCTTTGGTTTAATGACGTTGCGGAGGATTATAATCTCCGGTGCTGATATGGCAACAATTGACATCATGAAGGCAAGCGCTGTGCCCATCGGCAAACCTTTTCCAACCAGGGCCTGAACTATAGGAATGGTGCCGGCAGCATTCGAATAAAGGGGGACACCCAAAAGCACTGCCACTATAACGGCAAAAGGGTTGCCGGGCCCCGCATATTTCAAAACAAAATCCATCGGGACATATCCATGGACTAAGGCCCCAAAGCCGATTCCTATTACAACGAAAATCCATACCTTTTTCAGGATGTCTTTTGTGTAACCCCAGGCATTCTCAATCCTTTCCTTCCATGCAGGAACAACCATTTCACATTCACCCATCTTGATCTGGTAGACGTAGTCTTCAACCTGGTTTTCTAATTTCAATTTTCCGATAATAATACCGCCAAAGAAGGCGACTGCAATACCCGTAACGGTATAGAGGAGGGCAATTTTCCACCCGAACAACCCCCAAAGCATAACCAGAGCCACCTCGTTTACGGTAGGCGAGGAGATGAGAAAGGAAAAGGTTACCCCAAGGGGCAGCCCTGATTCAATAAAGCCTATGAACATCGGCACTGCAGAACAGGAACAGAAGGGCGTGACAATACCAAGCAATGCAGCGAGGAAATTCCCAACATATTCCCGGCGATTGCCGAGCAGTTTTCGGGCGCGCTCAGGAGGGAAGAAGCTCCGGATAACCGCAACTACAAATATGATAGTAATCAAAAGTAGGAAAACCTTCGCAATGTCATAAAAAAAGAAATTAAGAGAATCTCCCAATCTTGTCCCCGGTTGAATGCCGATTAATCTGTAAACCAAAATATCAGATAAATATTGCAACATACTAAGTATCCTCCTCGGAACCGCACTTTTCGGGATGGAACATTTGCTATAATGCCTGTTTATAATGATATATCGGCAAATATGCCAACATAATCATAAAAAATGCTATCTCATACACAGACAGACCTGCTGCCTCTTTACTGTACTTTCGATAACTGCAGTTACACAGCCAAAAAAATCAGTTATGCACGGCACTTCAAGTTTATAGAGCATATCCGACCCGTTTTTCCGTGAAGAGACAATTCCTGCTTCCTTTAATACAAGAAGGTGTTTGGATACGGTCGATTTATCGTTTTTAAAGAGATCGTTGATCTTTGAAAAGGGTACTTCTCCTTCTTTTAATACATCAACAATCATTAACCGTACCGGATGTGCCAGGGCCTTAATGATTTTGCTTCTTATCTCTGCCTCTTCAAAACTTATCAAATTGCACCTCTCGTTTGCTTGTTGGCAAATATACCAACATGCCAATAATATGTCAAGTGAAAAAACTCCCTGAGTTCCAAAGGGAAACAGGGAGAATTCTATCAGCAATGACCTTTTTTAGAAAGGAAGGGGGATAAATACCGTTGTTATTTTTCGAACATTTATAATACGAGACCTTTGCAAAAGTACAGAAAGACAGCATCCGTCATTTCGACCAGCGGGAGAAATCTTTTATTGTCGATACGTTTACAGATTCCACGCTTCGTTCTCGGAATGACAAAAGACCGGTTTTCAAAGGTCTCATTCCAATTCTAAATCAAGGCGCTATCATCGTTGGCTTCGTCATCGGCTCCTCCGACGTACTATTATTGTACGCCTACGTCGCCTCTTCCTTGCTGCCTTGATTGCCCCGCAAGTTACGCGGGGTAGTTCATTGCATCCTTGATTTGGAATTGGTCTCAATACTTAATATTATTAATGAAGAAAGAAGCGAAATCCAACTCTTGGTGTTTGGTGCTATGCCCGTTTCTTTTCCTTCTCCATCTTTCGCTTCTCCTCGTCCCTGATCTCACGACGGAGCAGTTTTCCTACCTTTGATTTTGGGAGCATATCCCGGAATTCTATATAGCCGGGGACTTTATAGGGAGCGAGTCTGTCCCTGCACCACTTTATCAGCTCTGAGCTTCCAATACCCCTGGCATCTTCTTTTAAGACAACGATTGCCTTAATTCTCTCGCCAACTTTAGGGTCAGGGATACCGATAACGCAGGCACCGATTACCGTCGGATGATCCTGCAGGGCGGCTTCAACCTCTGATGCCGAGACCCTGTAGGCCTTATATTTTATGATATCGGCAGTCCTTTCGACGAATTCAAGCTCACCTTCTTCGTTTGCCTTTACGAAATCACCCATCCGGTAAAAGGTTTCTCCATTGATGTTGACATAGCAATAATCTGTCTCTTCCGGCTTATTCAGGTACTGTTTTATCGTATAGGGAGAGGTAACAAGGAGTTCCCCTAATTCACCGGGCTGGACCTTTTCGAGAGTTTCCCTGTCGGCAACAATTGATTTCCTTGTTTTTAAAGGTCTTCCTATGGTTGTAGCGGACGGTTCTTTGTTAAGCGGACTGTAGGCAACATGACCTATTTCCGTAGAACCGTACACCTGGTATAGCGGTATATTGTATTTTTCTTTCCAGGATTTAAATACCTCTGCCGGCAGAACATCGCCGCCGCAATAACAATAACGGAGTGAACCCAGGTTATACTGGTCAATCCTGTCGTTTTCAAGCATCATCCGGTAAAGGGCCGGAACGCCGAGCATCCACTTTATGTTGTATCTCTCGATTGCAGAAAGCACGGGATCAACTTCGGGTAACGGCATCAGTATAACCGTATTCCCGAAATTGAACCCGAAGGCTATAGAGAAGCCTTTTGCCATGATATGGAAGAGGGGGTTCACCATCAGCACGGCATCATTGCCTTCATCGACATAATCCCCGATAACATCATCCATAATATCTTTTATATATGAAACCTCTCCGATGTGATTGCCCGGCACGCCTTTAGGAAAACCGGTTGTACCACCGGTATACATGATATAGGAAAGATCATTCATCGGATCAATCTCAACCTGCGGCGGTTTTGGCCAGCTTTGTCTTACGATATCTTTAAAAAAGTAGATTTTATTACCCTTTTTGACCTTTCCGTTGGGAATTTTATCAAACATAAACCCGATCAACCGCTTTACAGGGGATATAAAATCCACAAGATTTGTAACAATCACCCGCTTAAGCTCTGTTCTCTCCATTACCTCTTTTACATAGACAAAATTTGTATCAAGGCATATGACTGTCTCTATGCCTGCATCCTTTATCATGTATTCAATCTCAAAAGTTGTATATATGGGAGATACCGGCACAACAATGGCTCCGATCTTATTGATGGCGAAATTTGCAATTATCCATTGCGGGCAGTTGGAGATATAGATCATTACTTTATCCTGTTTCTTCACCCCAAGATCGGCAAGCCCTGTCGCAAATTTATCGATAAGCGTCTCCAGATACCCGTAGGTAAACTCCTGCCCAAGGTAAATGATGGCGGTTTTGGAAGCATATTTCTTGCAAATTTCGCTAAAACGGGTAAATGTTTTTTCCTCTTCAAATGATCCCATAGACAGACCCCTCACACGCCAAAGTATGCAGATTTTACATCCGGGTTATCCATCAGTTCTTCACCTGACCCGGAAAGGACGCTTGAACCGTTTTCCAGTATATATCCGTAATCTATAATAGGTATAACAGGCCTTGCATACTGTTCTGTCACGATTACGCTGATGCCTTTTGTGTCGCGAATCTCCTTTGTGCCGTTTATGACAATCTCCTGATAGGCCGGACTTAAACCGAGAAGAGGCTCGTCAAGGAGTAAAACTTTCGGATTGGCCATAAGCGCCCTTCCGATGGCAAGCATCTGCTGTTCCCCGCCGCTTAAAAAACCGCCCTGTCGATGCAGATGGTCTTTCAGCCTGGGAAAGAGGTTCAGGACATACTCAAGATTTGTTTTCCTTTCTTTTGCGTTAGAAAGGTAGGAGCCTATTTTCAGATTCTCCAGAACCGAGCTTTCCGCAAATATCCGTCTGCGTTCCGGACACAGGACGATCCCGGCTTTTGCCCTCTGGTGGGGTTTGAGGGCTGTAACATCTTTGCCGTCGAGAAAAATTCTCCCGTATACGGATATCCGTTCTCCGCCGCGCATTTCCTCTTTATTCTTAATATCCAGAATAATCCCGGATAAAGTATACATGAGCGTGCTCTTGCCGGCGCTGTTGGAACCGAATATCCCTATAATCATGTTCTCATCGCACTTGATGCTCACATTGTTGAGCGCGATCATATTCTCATAAAAAACCATTAATTCAAAGGCTTCAAGCATTTCCTGAATTCCCCTTTATTTTTCCTGTTTTGTCCTTTTCACTTTTCTTCTATATCCCTTCACTGCCGAGATAAGCCTCTTTCACCAGTTTATTTTCGATGACAAAACTAGGTTCGCCTTCAACTAATTTTTCACCGAAATTCAACGCCATGACCCTGTTGGCAACCCGAAAAAGCTCCCTTAACCTATGCTCGACCATGATAAGAGTTATTCCCTCCATCTTCATCTTTTCAATCAGGGGGAGCATTCCGGCAATCTCACTCATGCTCAAACCGGAAAAAACCTCATCGCAAAATATAATCTCAGGCCTCAATGCCATGCACCGCGCAAGTTCGAGGCGCTTTAAGTAGCCTGTAGGCAGCGCTGATGCAAGCTTATACGGCACCCTTGAATCTCTTTCAAATCCGATTTCCTCAAGGATGTCAACGGCAACGGTATCCCTATCGCCGTGTTTTCCCCCGCCCCGCCATCCGCCTGTTTTTCGCGCTCTCGGAGACCACAGGGGTATGATAAGATTCTTATATGCCGGGAGAGAATAGTACGGTCTCATAATCTGAAATGTCCTTGCAATACCGACGTGAGCTATCTTATGAGGCTGCCATGCTGTAATCTCTTTTCCTTTAAAGAATACATGGCCTGATGCGGGTTTTATGAAGCCGGTGATACAATTTATGAGAGTGGTCTTGCCGGACCCGTTAGGACCGATGATACCGAATACGTCTCCCTGCGCAATATCAAAGCTCACATCAGAGAGCGCCTTAAGCCCCCCGAATGACTTTGAAATACCTTTAATAGACAGGACAGTTTCGGCGCTCATACCTTCACCCATCTTTCGAATTGATGATATTTTCTCTGGAGATAAATCATTATTCCCTCACTCTTAAAAACAATAAAGCCTGTCAGCACAGCACAGTAGATAACGATCCTGAAGGACCCGAAGGCCCTTAAAATTTCGCTGAGAGGGACAAGGATAAAACTTCCTATAAGAGCCCCCACCAATGTTCCCCCTCCACCGATTACAACAGAGGCTATGGGTATGATGGAAAAATCGAGGGCAAAGAGAGAAAGACCTGCCCACATGTAAAGATGCGCTACGTAGGCGCCGCTGAAACACCCGATAAATGCCGCCACAAATACTGCAAGCAACTTCATATGGGTAACATTTATTCCCGATGCCCTTACTGACTGGTCGTTGTCTTTTACGCCTCTTAATACAAGCCCTATATCCTGGTTGACGAAGCGTCTCATCCCGAACAAAAAAACCAGCATCATGATGATGATTGCATATTGTTCTATATATGCATTCGGAAAACTGTCCAGACCGGTTATCCCGTTTGTTCCCCCAAGAATGTCTAATGCTTCTATGACACGGGTGAGGAGCAGGGGATACATCAAGGTAATTATTGCAAAATATACCCCTCGTAAAGGCAGGCAGGGCAGCAGGAGCACCGTGCACAGAGCGGCACCGGAAACTGTCGCAAGGGGGATGGAAAGATATATGGGCAAACCGAGGTGAACATTAAATATGGCCGACAGATATCCGCCGACGCCGGTAAAAAAAGCCCCGCCAAGGCAGACAAGCCCCACATAATTTGCAAGAAAGTCAAAAGACAATGCAAGAAGGGCATAAACGCACATGATATTTACAACCCTTTTCCAGTAAGGGGCAAGCTCAAGCACGAAGGGAAGCGCAATAATTCCTACAATCAGCAATAATCTCGGACCCAGCAGGTAAAGGATTTCACGGTAGGATGAGATCGCGTATATCCCTTCCGTTCGTACCTTAAGTCCTCTGTCAATCCTTTCTTTCCTCATCATATTCTTGTCCATAGGCTATACCCTCTCCTCCAGTTCTTTCTGCTTTCCGAAAATCCCTGAAGGTTTAATAAGCAATGTAACAATGATGGCAAGAAGCGCCACGACCATCTGGTAATGCGATGAAAGAAAGGCTTCCGTAAGTATCTGGGCAAAGCCGATGATAAATGAGGCGACGACAGTTCCGCCCCAGCTTCCCAGCCCGCCGATAACACAGACTGCTATTGCAAAGATAAGAACATTGTACCCTGCTTCCACGATAATGCTTCCCAGGGGCAGAAGGAGTATTGCCGCAAAACCGGCAAGCCCTGAACCGATTGCAAGGGAGATTATGGCTGTCATATCAGAGTCTATGCCGAGCATCATAGCCGCCCTTTCATCCTGGGCGATTCCCCTTAACGCAAGACCGATCTTGTTGAAATGCGTAAACAGGTAAAGCAGGGCAAATATAAGGATGCCTGATCCGACAATGATGAGCCTCTGATAATCAATATTGGTTCCGCAGATCTGCACAGACCCTGCAACAAAGGGGGGCAGGGTAAATGTCATGCCCCGTAATCCTCCCCATCGCAGACCTTCCAGGATGGCAAGCCCTATCGCATATGTGGCAATGATCTCGGAAATTTCCATGCCCCTGATCCTGATGAGTACAAAACGATAAATCAAAGCCCCGATGAGGCTTGTCAGGCCGATTGCCAGAATGATGGCAAGAGGATAGGGAAAAGCGATGAATTTATTGAGAAAGAGCCATGTTATATATCCTGCCATTATATAGAGGGCGCCGTGGGCAAAATTAGGCACCCTGCTTATGCTGTAGACCAGGGCAAATCCCAAAGACAGAAGAGAAAGGGTAATGCTGTTTATGATGCCGTAAATGAGTATTTCCACAAAACCTCCTGCTGTTACCGGGCTCGCGCCTGGTTTCGCAAAGTCTTCATACTCTTGCCAAACGGTTCAAACGGCTTAAGCGGTTTAAACGGTTTAAACAGAGCTTCCCTCTTTCAGGAACCTACTTCATCCAGGGCGGCAATAAAACCTTGCCCTCAACATATTTTGGAGGGAATATCTGGACTCTTTTACCTGCCTGCCATTGTATGATGCCTGTTACCGCACCCTCTTTAGCATCGAAGGAAGGTATAATCTGGTGTGATTTTTTATCAAAGCGCATCCTTCCGTATACACCCATAATATCGGAGTCTTCCAACCCTTTTATAACAGCTTCAGAGTCTGTGCTGTTTGCTTTCTCAATGGCATCTTTAAGCTGGTACACTGCCATATAGCTCGATGATGTCCCGTATCCTTCAGGTTCGATACCCCATTTCTTTTGATAGGCATCAACAAATTTCATTGTCCAGGGTGTGATCTTTGCCGGGGCATTTCCACCGTTGACGAGATTTACGATAAGATACTCGCCTTTTCCGCCGGTCGCTTTCCAGAATCCCGGCTGCTCCGCTGCATTAACAAAACCTATAGGGAGGCACTTCAACTTCATATCGCTCCACTGTTTGAGCAGCACAGCGCTTTCAGGCATATCCATCCAGAGGAAAAGTATCTGAGCGCCTTTTTTGCCGGCATCTGACAGCCCGACAGAATAGTCATTGGTCCCTGTGGGATATATTTTCATATCAATTACGGTCCAGCCTTTTTCGCCAAGCGCCTTTTTCATAAATTCACCGCCTGCCCTTGCATGGGCTACGTCCTGAACCATGATATAGGCTTTATTGAAATTGTGCCCCTTTTTGATGTCTTCGAGTAATGTTATGAATTCCTTCATCATAACAGGTACATGACTTGAATTTCTGAAGCAGTACTTATACTTGCCGTAGTTCTCTTCCACTCTCTTTGTGTAAGCGGGTGTGAGCACCCCTGTTGTAAGAATGCTTACCTTTTTATGCCTGTTAAGCAAATCCATTGCAGCGAGGGCAGCCTCGGAACGTACAGGACCTCCGATTATAAAATCCGCCTTTTTCTCAAGTATAAGCTTCTCAAGGGCAAGAAGCGCCTCGCTCACCGGAACGCCCGGCTCAAGGTCTCTTGTATCGATCACCTCAACCTTAAACGGCCTTTTCTTTCCTCCAACAGTTACACCACCCTTGGCGTTTATTTCATCGACGGCAAGCTTGATTCCTCTTTCAGCATCCCAACCATAGAGAAAGGCCGTGGAAAGCGGTGCGCCTATTATAATCGGTTTTTCAGCAGCAATGGATGGGCTGATAAAGCAAGAGATTACAAACAGGAAAAAGATAGAAAAATACATTAACTTCCTCATAAAAACCCCCTTTCCTTCTTTTATTGAATAAAATCCTGTTCAAATGTCCCAGGTTGTCCGAATATATATATTGAATAAGCAATAACTATGCCAGGTAAAATTATTAAAATAATCAATTATATCAACATGCAGTTAAATATGAATGTATACGGTTTTCAATCTGTTGAAATATTGTTTCAATTCTTGAAAAAAATTTTCAAATAGTCTTGCCGTTGGGCGAGATGCCGTAGGTTCGAAGTTTATTGCGCAACGTCGGACGGGATATGTCAAGCAGTTTGCATGTCTTTCCAAGATGCCAGTGTGTACGGTCCAGAATCTTTGTAATATATTCCTTTTCCATGTTCTGGAGGCTCTGTTCATATGGTTCTTCCTTTCCATTCGTTTCTTTTGTTATTCTTTTGCCGAGCAGGGGGGTGATAAGTTCCTCCAGGATTACTTCTCCCTGAGTATTTATCGCAGCATGGGTAAGGACATTTTCCAGTTCCCTCACATTGCCCGGCCAATCGTATTCCATTATACGCAGTGAAGCTTCCTGTTCAACTTTTTTTATACTTTTTTTTAACTCATTGTTTATTTTTTTAAGTATATATTCAATTAAAAGAGGAATATCGGATTTTCGTTCTCTTAAAGGAGGGACTTTTATAGTTGCAACGCTAAGCCTGTAATACAGATCTTCTCTGAAGCTGCCGTCCTGAACCATTTTCCAGAGATCTTTATTTGTTGCGGCAATCACCCGCGCATTAGACTTAATCTTCTTTTCACCGCCTATGCGCTCAAATTCTTTCTCCTGAAGAAATCGTAAAAGCTTCGACTGTAGTTCAAAGGGTATCTCTCCTACTTCATCGAGAAATATAGTTCCGTCTCCGGCAAGCTCAAATTTTCCTTTCTTGGTGCAGGAAGCACCGGTAAAAGACCCCTGCTCGTGGCCGAAAAGCTCGCTTTCCAGTAGTGTCCCCACAATAGCCGAACAGTTTATAATACGTAAAGGATGGTCTCTGAACGGACTATGATAATGAATTGCTCGCGCTATCAACTCCTTTCCTGTGCCGGTTTCCCCTCCTATAAGGACTGTAACCCTGTTTTCCGACAGTACGCCTATGGTCTTAAAAATATCCTTCATCACACTGCTCTTGCCGATAATCAGACCTTCTTTATAAATAAAAGGAGGTGTTGCTGTTTCGTTGCCGCTGCCGGCGCTGCCGGAATATTTCATTGCTCTTTCTATAGCTTTTTCAAGCTCTTCCACATCTATCGGCTTTGGAATATATTCAAAGGCTCCTGATTTTACTGCTTTTATTGTTGTATCCATGTCATGGAATGCGGTGATGATAATGATATTCTTTTTATCATTGCACCTTAACCTCTTCAATACCTCAAGGCCGTCCATATCAGGAAGCCTGATATCGAGAATAGTCGCGTCCGGGTTGAAGGTGTTGCTTTTTTCAAAACCTTCTGCCGCTGTGGTGGCGCATTGTATAGCATAGCCCTTTTCAGTAAGGAACATATCCAGTGATTCAAGCAATGAACGTTCATCATCAATGATAAGTATCTTTTTTCTCTTCAAATGACCTCCCTGAAGGGTACTGTAAAGGAAAAACGTATGCCCTGCGGTTTTCTTAAATTCACGCTTTCCGCTCCGCCATGTGCCTCTATTATCTTTTTAACGTTCGACAGACCGAGGCCGGTGCCCTTCTTCTTGTTGCTGAAAAAAGGATCAAAGATATAAGGCAGGTCTGACGTGCTTATTCCGGGCCCGTTATCGGAGATTTCGACTTTCACTGCTTTACTGTTTTTCAGCATCTGTTTTGTTGCAACCTCTATCCTGCCCCTATCCGGCAATGCCTCAACTGAATTAAGCAGTATATTGATAATTGCCTGTTCCATTTTTTCATGATCCACTAAAATAAAGGGTATCTTCTTAGAATATCTTTTTACTATAACTATACCTTTTTCCCTGATTTTTGCTTCCATCATTTCAAGGCATGAATCAATGACTTCATTTATTGAGGCAGGTTCGAGATTCAAGCGCACCGGTCTTGCAAAATCCAGCATCTCATTGAGAATCCCTTCAAGCCTTGATATCTCACTGGCTATTATCTCCATGCGCCTTTTATCATTACCGTTGAACTCCGTATTTTTCAGGATTATCTGAATATTCATTTTTACGGATGAAAGGGGGTTCCTTATCTCGTGGGCAAGTGAAGTTGTAAGTTTTCCGATATGAGCAAGACGTTCCGATTCGCGTATCCTTCTTTCAGTTTCTATGCGTTCGGTAATATCTCTACAGATTCCCGCAACAGCATACTCACCCTGATACAGTATGCGCTTTACCTTGTTTTCTGTCGGCAGGCTGCTCCCGTCCTTATGACGCCTGAAGTAGATATACATCTCTTCCGAGTCTTCGCCGATCATCCTTTTTTCGTAAAGTCTGCGAACTGCAGGCAGTGATTTCGGCGTTACCAATTCCGTATAGGATTTCCCCAGCATCTCATGAGGCGTTAAACCGTGAAGATCACAATAGGCCTGGTTTGCAAATACTATTATCCCGTTCTGGTTTACAAAATACCCGTCATTTATATCTTCAACAAGAACACGGTATTTTGATTCGGACTCGGCAAGTTCTTTTGTCCGCTTCTCCACTTTTCCTTCAAGGTTCTGAGCGTAATCCTTTATTTGCCTTTCATGCAGAGACTGAAAATAATCGCTGAATTTCGTTATGGTGTAAAAAAGGCATGTGTTTAATCTCTCCAGAACATCTTGCAGCGCAGGCCCTTTTAGCTCCTTTATAAGTACGGGAAGCAGCCCTGTCCTGAAAAACTCGTAGGCATTCTGAACTTCTGAAAGGGAAAAACTTCCCTGGAGACGGATATTGGTGATCCATTCGATATGACAGTCTATCATAGAAAAATTATTGCATGTCAATACGGCACAGGATGCATCATAAGCTGCTGATACAGTGATGAACAGTTCCTTAAGGGGCCGTCCCTTGTAGCGCATACTGGCGCCTGTATGCAGGGAATGTACCCATTCCTCAATGACGTGTCCCCTATGTCTTTGAAGGATTTTAACAAGATCCACAAAGAAAATTGTATCCTCATAAGGATTATTGGTCAAGGAATATATACTCTGTTTATCGCTGCAATAATTATTTTGCCCTTTATATACAAAATGAAGAGGGGAGGAAATCAACAGAGTTTTTCAGGATGGACAGATATCTGAATCAAGGCCCAGTAGTAGAATTTTGTCTTGACAGCCGTCATTTTTCTGCTATTGATAACTTAGAATCTGCATTCATTTGAGGAATAATTATAAGAGTTTATCTGTGTGTCTGTGAAAATAGGGGAAGACCCGATAAATGATTTTTTATCACCTGTTTAAATAATCTTTGTGAGGAGGTTTCATATGGCTGAAAATGAAAAAACTACAAAAACACTGACGAGACGCAATTTTCTGAAGTCAACAGGCGGAGCTGCTGCAATTGCAGGAATAGCTCTTGGCGGCGTAGCCACACTTGCCAAAGATTCTGCCGCAGTATGCGAACCTATGCCGACAAAGTGGGATGAGACCTACGATGTGGTTGTTATCGGGAGCGGCTTTGGCGGTCTCGCTGCTGCCATTGAGGCCCGAAATGCCGGGGCCAGCGTGGCTGTGCTCGAAAAAATGCCTGTTTTTGGAGGCAACTCGATCATCAATGGTGGAGATTTTTGTGCTCCGGGGACAAAAATGCAGAAGGAAGCAGGCATACAGGATTCTCCCGACATCATGTTAAAAGACATGCTCAAGGTGGGGATGTATCTGAACCACGTTGACCTAGCCGAAACTGTGGCCGATCAGTCCAAAGACGCACTTGAATGGTGTCAAAATTATTTGGGTGCTCGATTTACCCGGCTCAACTTTCATGGCGGCCACTCAGTAAAGAGAGCTCACCAGACCGTCAATGCTTCCGGGTCTGAATTGGTCAACAAGCTGTTGGTAAAAGCAAAGGAACTTGGGGTGAAACTGCAGACCCGCACAAAACTGGTACGGTTTGTATCCGACAAGGAAGGAAGGATTGTTGGTGTGGAGGTGCTCAAAGGATACCAGTTCCCGAACGAAAAAACCGGTAAGCCGCTATATATCAAAGCATCCAGGGCAATAGTTTTGAGTTCGGGCGGTTTTTCCCGAGACATTAAGCTACGTCAGATCCATGACCCCCGTCTCAATGATAGATTCGAATCCACCAACCAACCCGGTGCAACGGGTGAGGCATTGCTGGCTGCGTGTACAGCCAGAGCTATGGATGTACAGATGGACTGGATACAGCTTGGCCCCTGGACAAGTCCGGACGAAAAGGGATTCGGTTATGTTCCTCTCTTTTGCGAAAGGCTCGTGGGCTATGGGCCCATGATCAATCCCAAGACCGGCAAGCGTTTTTTCAAGGAAACGGGAAACCGGAAGGAACGGGCGGATGCGATCATTCTCATAGGAGACCCTGTCATTATTTTAGGGGATTCCTATGCTGTGCCCAAACAGGTATTTCCCAATGCCCTGGAAAAAGGCATGCAGGTCGGAGCTATTAAGAAATTCAACACTCTGGAAGAGTTGGCTAAGAACTACAATATGCCTGTCCCTGTTTTCCTGGAAGAAATCGCGCGCTGGAATTCCTATGTTGAGAAGAAGAAGGATACTGATTTTGATTGCATGATCTTTCCCGACGCCAAGCCGACAGTTACCGCGCCTTTTTATGCTGCCAGACTCTGGCCCAAGGTTCATCATACCATGGGTGGATTGGTCATCAACAAGGACGGTCAGGTCATCGGCTTTGATTTGGAACCTGTTAAGGGGCTTTACGCTGCCGGAGAGGTCACAGGTGGGGTACACGGGGCTGTGCGTCTCGGCGGAGTGGCCATGGCTGACTGTATTGTCTTCGGGCGCATTGCCGGCAGGAATGCGGCGAAAGAGAAGCCTTGGGGATAGCCATTTAAGGAAGATAAAAATACCGGAGGCATAATGATGTTTTCAAGAGAGAAACGAGGGAAGATATGGTTAGTCATCGTTTCTTGCTGCTCACTCTTTTTGCTGCTGGCCGCTGCCCGGAACGGTTTACCGGAACCCAAGCTGCAGCCCACGGCAAAGCCCGGAGATTGCAGTGCCTGCCACGGGAAGGACATTCTCCCCGACCGGCATAGCGATACAAAAGAGATGAATTGGAAGGGCTGTCAGACATGTCATAAGAAAGATAAAATGGCGCTGGTAAGTAAGATGCCGGGGAGCCACCTTCATCAACTTGAAGGGATAAACTGTGTTAGCTGTCACGGAAAGACCGAAAAGCCTGAAGCCCTGGAAATGGACAAATGCGTGGCTTGCCATGGCAGCACGGCTGCGTTGGCGGAAAAGACGGCCAAGGTGAAACCTGAAAACCCCCATACTTCACCCCATTATGGGACAGAACTAGATTGTAATCTCTGCCATCACCAGCATAAGAAGTCAGAGAATTACTGTTCACAATGCCACAAGTTTGATTTTATAGTGCCATGAAAAAAGAAAGCAGCCGGGATTGAATTTTGGTTTTTGATCCCGGCTGCTTGTTGATATAGAGGACTGATTTTTAGTATCTTTCCTGTAAAAAAACTTCGGAAACTACAGCAGACGCTTAAACCCTTGAGTTTTAGCACAGCGCCCTGATATAATACAACATATATGTTCAATTCATCTCATGTACCGTCGGGTGTTGCCATCCCTGATGATATACATATCGAATACCCTTCAGCAGACATCCCGGAAAGGATAAAATCTTTTTTCGGCAAGACAGGTAAATGGTGGGGCACATGGTCAAGCCCTCAGACAAAAGGCGGTTATGATGCCATTCTTGTGATAAAAGGGATTAAAAACCCGGAAGAAGCCGATGTAGCCTATTTTACGTCGGATTTTCCTAAGTGGTATGTTAAAGAGAGTTCTTGGGAGACCACCGCAAAATTTCTGAAAAAAGAAACCGGCAGGACATCCCTTCTGATACCCTACAACCCGTGGCACACGCATATTGAATGCTGGTTCGAGGGTAAAATGTTTGTTGGGGTTATATACAACAGATTTATGCTTTCACGAATTACCTGGAAGTCGCTGCCCTAACTAATTCCCGTCCGGAAAGGGTACTTTTCCGCTCCGGCAGCGTCAACCCGCGGTCTTTCTTGTGCAGCGTACATGTTGTACGCCTCCGCGCAATCCCTTGATCTCCTTGCCGGAACGAAAAATTCCTCCTTTCCGATTCGGGAATTGTTTATTCTGTTTCTTTTCCTGAATCAAAAATGACGTCGTCCGGTAATTCATCTACATTACTTTCAACTGCGGGAAAATGTTTTGCAAGGATTTCTCCTGCTTCCATAATTGCTTCACACAGCGCATCGCAGGCACGCCCCTCTTTTATGCCTTGTGAAACAATATTGGCAAATTTGTTTAAGGTCTGCTGATGGATTTTTCCATGAATACCTTTGTCTGCAAGCACCCAGACCTTTCTTTCGAGCAGGGAAAGGAAAAAAAGCACCCCTGTATTCTGCTTTGTTTTATACAGACCTTTCTCGTAGAAAGCCCGTAAAGCCCTCTCTTTTACCGCACCTTCCTTCCTTTTCATACCCACAAAGGCAAATTTAAGAGAAGGTGTTGATTTGAATAAAGCCTTGAAAGGGAAGAAAAACACAACAGCAAGAGGGATAAAAAGCCACATTGTTGAATGGAAGAAAAATTCTGCTGTCTTCTCTGAAACATGAAAAAGTATCTCCGTCACAATAAGGGAACTTAGGCTTCCCGAGAGTACACTGCCGATGATTTCCGCCTCCCTGTACATACCGCTGTGGTCAACAACCATGACGGCTATCTCCCCGATTGTGCGGGATTCGGCATCAACTGTTGCTTTTTTAATAAGCTCCCTTTCTTCTTTAGAAAAAAACTTTTCCGACTTTATGTGGTGTTTAATGCTCATAGTAATTCAAGCTCCGGTTTTTTTCATTTCCTTTTAATTAAAAATCCAAAATTACAAAAACTACCAGTCTCCTGAACTGCCGCCGCCTCCGAAGTCACCGCCGCCGCCTCCGTCGAAACCTCCGCCTGAATCGCCGCCGCCGCCTCCGCTTCCCCAACCTCCTCCGCCGAAAAACCATGGGCCTCCGCCGAATCCTCCGGCAGAAAATAAAAGAGGCAGAAATATGCCCATTGCCAAACCCAACAGGCCGAATATTACAAGCAATATCAATGGTGCGCCGAAGAACAGATACAGAATAGCAGGTAATCCGAGAGCTCCGGCTGTGCCTCCCAGCACCTTCGACGTTCTGCCGAGAAAAAGCAGGATAACACCGGCAAAAAATAGAATTGTGAAATATGAAGAAATACCTTTCTTTCTTACAGGAGATGTTCTGGCTTCAGCCTTAAACTCTCCCCGTGTTGCATCAATCAGGGAGTGTATTCCTGCAATAAACCCTCCATCAAAATCTCCTCTTTTAAACCTTGGTTTTACTACCAGATCGATAATTCTTCCGGCAGTCATGTCAGTTAGTTTGCCTTCCAGACCCCGGCCAACTTCAATCCGGATCTTCCTGTCCTTATTGGAAACAAGAAAAATGATGCCGTTGTCCTTGCCTTTCTGGCCGATCTTCCAGGTTTCCCCAACTTTGATGGAATACTCTTCCAGCACCTCCCCCTCAAGTGACGGGATTGTGAGGATAACAACCTGTGTTGAATCGGACTGTTCAAAGGCTTTCAACTCCGCTTCAATCTTAGTGCGGGCGGAAGCGGAGATCATGTTTGCATAATCGTTTACATAACCTTTAAGGGGTGGGACATCCAACGCGGCAGCAGGCGCTGCCGCAACAGTGATGATACAAGAACATAAAAAGACGAGCAGAAAACCTAAAAAAACGTCAAAACGCGAAGGCGACAATTTTTTAAAGTTGCGCATAGCCTTGAACTTACTCATCTTTTCAAATGCTCCTTTTTACCTCATCATAAACCGGCAGGTCAGAGACCTGCCATGTGCTTAAAACTTCACTGCCGGTGCTTTTTCCGCCCCTGCCTCTGCTTTAAAAGCCTCTTTGGGCGTCAGGTGGAGCAGCATGCTGTTTGTCATGCTGTTCGGGAAAATCCTTATGGATGTATTGAATGTCTGTACGCTCTTATTATACCTTACCCTGGCCACATTTATCCTGTTTTCAGTGCCTTCAAGCTGGTGCTGCAGGTCCATGAAATTCTGATTTGCCTTCAGGTCCGGATACTTCTCGACAACTACCATGAGCCTTGATAAAGCGCTGCTCATAGCCCCCTGTGCAGCCTGAAACTGAGCCATGGTTTTCGGATCGCCGACCATATCTTTTGAGACCTGCATACTGCCTACTTTTGCCCTTGCCTCTGTAACAGCCTGAAGCGTATCCTTTTCATGCTTTGCATAGCCTTTGACAACTTCAACGAGATTAGGAATCAGGTCGCTTCTTCTCTGGTATGATGCCTCAACATCCCCCCATGCAGCCTTTACTGCCTCTTCATTAGCCTGCATAGCATTGTAGCCGCAGCCTGATAAACTGAAAACAACAAATATAACAGCAAGATACATTAATGCCTTTTTCATTGCAACATCCTCCTTATTTACTTGTTTTTTTTCCGGTTTTGCTTTTACTCCCGTCATCCTGCCTCCGCATAACCTTTTGCATACAGGGCATGTTCTTGTGAACCAGGGATTTTTTCATATCACAGTAAAGCGCGACAAAGGTTCTACAGCTTCCCGCGCCGTCTACTGCCGTATCCTTGGGCATCTGCGCATATATGCACATCATATCACAGAAATCCAGAAAAGATGCTGTTTTTTTGTCTGATAAAACCTCTTTGTTTTTTCCTTTACTCATTGCTCATCTCTTTTTACCATTTTAATCTGATGATTCCTCGCAGCTCTGCTGCGGGGTAACCACATTCCCTCGCCCCTTGCGGGAGAGGGCAGGGTGAGGGGGCATAATTATGTGGCCTCATTCCTCTGATACCCCGTAGCTCTGCTGCGAGGAGGTTCAGTACGGAACGGTCGCGACCATTCCCTGCATTCCACTTTTCACTTTATAAATATTTCCCTATCAACACTTCCGCAATCTGCACCGCATTTAAGGCAGCGCCCTTCCTTATGTTATCCGCGACAATCCACATGTTCAACCCGTAGGGGATAGACTCATCGCTGCGTATTCTTCCCACAAAAGTTTCGTCTTTGCCTGCCGCATGTATTGCAAGGGGATATTTATTCTTGGAAGGATCATCCACCACTTTTACACCAGGGGCTTTTTTCAAAATCCTGCGCGCCTCGTCAGGGCTTATGGGCTTCTCAAATTCGATATTCACAGACTCCGAATGGCCGTAGAAGACAGGCACCCTTACTGTAGTTGCGGTAACTTGAATACTGTTATCCTCCAAAATCTTTTTTGTTTCGTTAACCATTTTCATCTCTTCTTTGGTGTAGCCGTTTTCAAGAAAAACGTCGATATGAGGAAGGCAGTTAAAGGCTATCTGATAAGGGTAGACCTTGTTTATGACATCTTTGCCGTTATAAATGGCAAGTATCTGCTGCTCAAGCTCATCAATTGCTTTTTTCCCTGTGCCGGAAACAGCCTGATACGTGGAGACTACAACCCTCTTTATCCTTGCCGCGTCATGGAGCGGTTTCAATACCACAACCATCTGTATGGTTGAGCAATTGGGGTTTGCGATAATGCCCTTTTTTTTATAATCCTTTACTGCATGAGCATTTACTTCCGGTACAATCAGGGGGACATCAGGGTCCATCCTGAAAGCGGCCGTATTGTCTATGACAACACATCCGGCTGCTGCGGCAATAGGCGCAAACTTTGCGCTTACCGAGCCTCCCGGTGAAAATAATCCTATATCAATGCCTTTAAAGGAATCTTCCGTCAATTCATCGACCGGTATTTCTTCCCCTTTGTATGTCAATGTCTTTCCCACGCTCCTTGCTGAGGCAAGAAGGGTCAGTTTATTTACAGGAAATTTCCTCTGCTCAAGCGTTGCAATCATTTCATTCCCTACGGCACCTGTTGCTCCGACAACGGCTACATTATATGCTTTCATGTTTAACCTCCAAGTTTTCTTTTCAAATAATTTATTAATCCGCCCGCATTGATAAGTTCTTGCATAAAAGGCGGAATCGGTTTTGCCTTGGCCTGCTTGTCCTTCCATGTAATTATCCCTGAAGAGAGGTCAACCTCTATAATGTCCCCGTCTTCAACATCTTCCCATATATCAGCTTCCAGAAGGGCAAGCCCTTTATTGAATCCGTTTCTGTAGAAAATACGTGCGAAGCTCTTTGCGATAATAAGTGGGATGCCGAGTGCAGAAATAGCTAAAGGCGCATGCTCCCTTGATGAGCCGCAACCGAAATTAAATCCGCCGACAATAATATCCCCCGGCTTTACCTCTTTTGAAAAATTGGGCGCTAAAGGTTCCATGCAATGCTCTCCCAGCGCCTTGGGATCGGTGAGCGCAAGGTATCGTGCAGGTATGATAATATCTGTATCAATATTGTCTCCAAATTTCCAGACTCTTCCTTTCAGTATCATAAGACCTCCCGTGGATGTGCAATCTCGCCTTTGATAGCGCTTGCAGCAGCGACTGCAGGACCTGAAAGATAAACCTCGCTCTCAGGATGCCCCATCCTTCCGATAAAATTTCTGTTTGTAGTTGCCACCGCCCTTTCTCCTTTTGCGAGTATGCCCATATGTCCGCCAAGGCAGGGGCCGCATGTGGGAGGTGATATAATGCATTCCGCCTCAAGAAATATTTCGAAAAGTCCGCGCCTTAAGGCTTCCGCGTATATCTTGGGTGTGGCGGGTATGACAATGCACCTCGTATGTTTTGCTGTTTTCTTTCCTTTTAAGATTTTGGCTGCCATTTCCAGGTCGTCAATTCTCCCGTTTGTGCATGATCCTATGATTACCTGATCGACATGCACTCCCTTCAGTTCATCAACGTTTTTTACATTTGAAGGCAATGAGGGACATGCAACGTTAAGACCGATGCTGCCTGCGTCAATTTCGTAAACCTCTCTGTATTTTGCATCTTTATCGCTCTCAAAAACCGTGTACGGCCTTTCACTTCTGCCTTTCACATATTCGATGGTTTTATCGTCTATCTTGAATATCCCGTTCTTTCCGCCTGCTTCAATGGCCATATTGGCGATTGTAAAACGGGAATCCATGGAAAGTGCTGCAATTGCCTCTCCGTCGAATTCCATAGACGCATAGAGGGCGCCGTCCACTCCTATTTTTCCTATTATATGGAGGATAAGGTCTTTTCCGGTAACCCACTCCTGCCATTTTCCATGACAGACAAACTTGATGTTTTCAGGAACCTTTAACCATATATGGCCTGTAACCATGCCGTAGGTAATATCGGTACTGCCCATTCCGGTTGCGAAGGCGCCGAGAGCGCCGTATGTGCAGGTATGGCTGTCCGCCCCTATGACCAGATCGCCCGGTATCACAAGACCCGCTTCAGGCAGCAGGGCATGTTCAACACCGCATTGTCCGCCTTCGTAAAAATTCGTTATGTTGTGTTTTATGGAAAACTCCCTGATCTTCTTGCAGTTTTCCGCGGACAGTATATCCTTGTTCGGCGTAAAGTGGTCAAGGACAAAGACCACTTTATCTTTGTCAAAAACCTTCGGAGCGCCTACTTTTTCAAACTCTTCAAGAGACAGCGGCGCCGTTATATCATTAGCAAGGGCAAGGTCGATCTTTGCCTCGATAATCTCTCCAGGTTCCACAAATGTCTTGCCTGCGTGTGACGCGAGTATTTTTTCCGTAATTGTCATGCCCATACTACTTCACCTCAACTTTTTTTGATTTGACGTATTCAAGCCTGTTCAGCGCATTGACATAAGCCTTTGCGCTTGCCATAATAATGTCCGTGTCTGCGCCTTTCCCGATGGCAATAAGCCCTTTTTCTTCAAGCTTCACAAAAACCTCGCCCTGAGCATCCATGTCTTTTGAAATGGAATTGACGGAAAATTTTGCAAGTTTGCTGTTCGTTTTTACGAGCTTTTTGATAATCTTGTATGTGGCGTCAACAGGCCCGTCCCCTACACCTACATCCTGATAAATATTCCCGTCGATTTCAAGTTTTACCGTAGCCGTGGGGATGGTCGTGTTGCCGCAGCTTACATTCAGATATACCAGCCTGTACTTTTCAGGGATCTTGTATATCTCATCCATGATGATCATTTCAATATCTTCATCATAGATATATTTTTTCATGTCTGAAAGAGTTTTAAACCTTTTAAAGGTGATGTTGAGCTCTTTATCATTCAGAGTATACCCAAGGCCCTCAATTCTTTCCCGGAACGCGTGTCTGCCTGAGTGCTTGCCCAGGACAAGGGAGCTTTTCGATATGCCCACAGACTCAGGAGTCATAATCTCGTATGTCAGTTTTGCCTTCAGGAGGCCATCCTGGTGGATGCCTGATTCATGGGCAAAAGCATTGGCTCCGACTATTGCCTTGTTGGGTTGAACGGAAACGCCTGTAATGGCGGTTATGAGCTTACTTGCAGGATATATCTTCTCGGTGACAATTCGTGTTTCCAGGGAAAAAGCGTCTTTTCGCGTGCGTAGGATCATGGCAATTTCTTCCATTGACGCATTTCCTGCCCGCTCACCGATACCGTTGATTGTGCATTCTATCTGGCGCGCGCCGTTTTCAATCGCCGCAATGGAGTTTGCAACGGCAAGTCCGAGGTCATTATGACAGTGCACGCTGATGACGGCCTGGTCTATGTTGGGTACATGTTCTTTAATATAACGGATGAGCCTGCCGAATTCCTGGGGCACAGCATAGCCCACCGTGTCCGGGATATTAACGGTAACAGCCCCTGCATCAATTACCTCGGCCACTATACGGCATAAGTAATCCCAGTCGCTTCTCGTTGCATCCATGGCAGAAAATTCAACATTATCGGTATATTTCTTTGCCCTTTTTACGGCATCTGCTGCAATTATTAAAATCTCATCCCTGGTTTTCTTGAATTGATGCTTGAGATGGATGTCCGAGGTTGAAATAAAGGTATGTATCCGGGGCATCTGTGCATCTTTTATTGCTTCCCAGGCACGGTCAATATCTTCATTATTTGCCCGTGCAAGACCGGCTACCTCGCTGTTTTTGATAATGGCGGCAATCTGTCTGACTGCGTCAAAATCACCCTCTGAAGCAATGGGAAAGCCGGCTTCAATAATGTCGACGCCCAGGGCTTCAAGCTGCCTGGCTACCCTGAGTTTTTCCTGCGTGTTCATCGTATTTCCCGGGGACTGTTCCCCATCCCGCAAAGTTGTATCAAATATTTTTACTCTTTCCAGCATGACTTCTCCTTTTTGACTCTTATTCCAATTAACGTTCTTCGTGCCACCGTCGTTGGCGGCGTCCCGGGTACCCGCTTGCGGGTGATCCTCGACGTACTTGCTGTACGCCTCCGCCTGTCCTCCCGCCGGGAGGGGTGCCTCGTTCTTGCCGCCTCGGTGTCACTTCGAATGCAAATTGGAATTGACTGTTAATTGTACACCACTTTCTTTTCTTCAATTTTTTTCATAACACATGCCATAAATTCCTCTTCGCGCTCAATTACTGTTTCTATCGCTAAATAAAAAAGATTTTCAGGTATATCCATATGGGCGATTTTTACCGCATCCTTTTCCGTGGTAACAAAGGCCTCAACATTCTTAACGGACAGGAGCATCTTCATATCCCTTTTTTTATATGTATAATGGTCGGGATATGATATCTCATACAAAACATTGACTCCCATAGTCTTAAGCAGATCAAAAAAAGACCGGTTGTCGCCCAGACCGGAGAAGGCAAGAACATTTTTGCCCTGTAAAAAATTATAGTGGGCAATAAGATTCTTACTGATGTTGTAAAGATATGCCGGTTTATATTGAGCCCGGAAAACAGGAATTCCTTCGCTGTATTGTCCTGTTTCGCCGTTCATGTTGCCCTTATTGACAAGAATTATGTCCGCGTCCTTTATCCTGCCAACCTGTTCTCTGTAAGGGCCAAGGGGAAACAGTCCATAATTCTTCCCGTTTTCCTGGCCGTTTAAAATAAGTATATCCATATCTTTTTTGATATTTTTCAACTGAAAACCATCATCAAGAAGCGCGACATTTATCCGCAAATCCCTTACAGCCCGGCCTATTGCTTCAGCCCTGTCAGCGCCTACAAGAACCGGGATTTGTGTTTTTTTTGCAAGCATGAATGCCTCATCCCCTACTTCTTCTGCAGTATCGTTTTTAAGATCCACACGAAACATGCCGCCTCTTTTCCTCTTGTATCCTCTTGTTGCAATGCCCGGATTAAGCCCTGCTTCTTTCAACTTTATCGAAAGCTTTTCAACAACCGGCGTCTTACCTGTGCCGCCAAGGGTAATATTGCCGATGCTTATCACAGGAATGGATACTTCCTTCATTTCTATCATGCCCGTATTGTACAGTGTATCCCTCAGTTTAAGGCAAAGTTTATACAACCGGGATAAAGTGAAAAGCAGGGGATACAGAAACCATTTCAGGTATTTTGCTTCTCCTTTCCATATCTTTAAGATGAGATTCCTCATTATATATTGATAATTTATATCAAAAAGGGGGGTAAAAATCAAATAAAGACGATGAGGGGCCATGATATAAATGTCCCGGAGTTTCCTGACTTTCTTATCGGATGAAGCCGGAACACTATTTTGCTCTCTGCCGGGGTGTGTTGGAGCCTGTCCTTGTAACGCAAAAAGATGACAAATACCTGCTCCTCTGCGGGGAAAGACGTTATCTTGCAGCACAGAAACTCGGTATGGAAACAATCCCGGCAAGGATTGTAAATGCAGTAACAGAGAAGGGTGAAATCCTTGCTATCCAGTTAGTAGAAAACCTCCAGCGGGAGGACTTAAATCCCATAGATCAGGCAAGAGGTATACTCGCCTTTTTTCAGGCAAAACATCCTGACAATGGATACAATCTGGACGGGGTGATGAGTGAGCTGGTGAGGTATACTCGTAAACCAGAAACCCTCTCGGAAGTAATCGTTAAAACAGTTTTAACGATTGCTGAAATCGTCGGGAAGTCAATAATGACGCTGTACAACACAATATCACTTTTAAAACTGGTTCCTAAAATTCAGGAAGCAATTTCAAGCGGAAAACTGCCTGTTTCACAGGGTTATATTTTCGCTGCTAACCTCGGAAGTCCCGACTTTTTTACCATCTTCGATGAAATAATGAAGTCCCCAGTCACTAACGCTAAATTAGAAAAGATGCTTACCGCGTACAAAAAGGCCAAACACCTGCCCTCGGGTGTCTTAGTCGGGGGGAAATCAACATATCAGAAACCCATACCCATTAAAAAGAAGGTTGTTGTATTACAAAACGCAACATTATTCTTTTACTGCCTGCTTTTCCAGTACCTCCCGGATTTTCAGGGAAATATTGGCTATATCGAAGGGTTTCTGAATAAACCCGTTGCATCCTTTGTCCATAATCTGCTGTGCCTGACTGCTCAGACTATAGCCACTGCTGAGGATTATCTTTGCTGAAGGGTTCACCCCCATGATACGGTCAAAAGTTTCACTCCCCGAGAGTCCGGGCATGATCATATCGAGGACAATAAGGTCAATTTCATCCTTCTTTTGTTTGTAGAGCGTGATTGCTTCCTCTCCGTTTTTTACTGCGTATACACTGTATCCTATGGACTCAAGGATTTCTTTGCTCACGGCAAGGACATCCGGTTCATCATCGACTATAAGGATCGTCTCTGTGCCTTTCATAATTTCCGGAGCTGCAGGTTTCTCTTTCACAACATCCTTCTCTGATGCAGGGAAGTAGAGCGCAAATGTAGTTCCTTTGCCGGGTTCACTAACAACGTCGATAAAACCATTATGGCTTTTTATGATGCCATAAACCATTGCAAGACCTAATCCGGTACCCCTGCCAAGCTCTTTTGTGGTAAAGAAGGGTTCGAAGATTCTTTCTTTTGTCTTTTCATCCATGCCCACACCGGTGTCACTGATGGATATTTGCACATACCTTCCGGGTATCATCGAATAAGGTTTTACAAAATTCTCATTGATAATAATATTCTTCGTCTCAATGGAAAGGTCTCCTCCTGTAGGCATAGCCTGCCAGGCATTAAGGTAAAGATTGAGCAGTACCTGTTCGATTTGGCCCAGGTCTGCCTCTACAACCCATACATCCTTTTCATATTCACAGTGGATGGCAATCTCTTTTTTGGTTCTTCCGAACATGGTAGAGGTCTTTTTAATCAATTCATTCATATTGACCGGTTTGACCACATATTTCCCGCCCCTTGCAAAACCAAGCAGTTGCCCGGTAAGGTCTGATGCGTTTTTTACCTGCTCTTCGATGCGTTTTAGCCGTTTGTAGTGTGGATGATCCGTACTGATGTCCAGCATCATGAGCGATGCATACCCCTGAATGCCCATAAGGATGTTGTTGAAGTCATGGGCAATGCCTCCTGAAAGGGTGCCGATCGCTTCCATCTTCTGGGCGTGAATAAGCTGTGTTTCCAGCTTTTTGCGCTCGCTAATATCCTCGCACACCATTATATTGTCCCCGTTCCCCAGGAGCACAGTGATAAAATTGATTGTCTTTATTGATCCGTCTTTACATGTTACGTTATAGACTTTTGGCCGCTGCTCTCCATGACTGGTGCTATTCAGCCCATTTAACCATCCGGAAACGACTTCATGCCGTAAAGCTGCATCCGGATATGCCTTTCTGAACCATGTTTTCCCATCGGGTATATCGCCAAGATCGTAACCAAAGATGTCCCTGAACTTGGGATTTATATAAAGAAACTGTCCATTCTTTTTTATTAACAGCATGCCGAAGGGGGCATTTTCCGAAAGGATGGTGAACTTCTGTTTCTCGTAGTTTAGTTGTTCTTCTGCCTGCTTACGCTCCGTGATGTCTCCTATAAAAGCCAACGCGGCCGGTCTGCCTTCCCATTGTATCATGACCGAATCCAATTCTGCCCACTTTATATTTCCATCTCCGGTTAAAATCCGAAAATCATACCTGGTTGCAAATTTCTCTCCCTTCATCCGCCTCGTGTGGCGCTCAAACACCATATTACGATCATCAGGGTGGATGAATTCTGTGAAGGGTAATGTTGTAAGATCATGTTTTGAATAACCGAAGACTTCCATTAACATAGGATTGACAAACTTGAGCATACCGTCCTGGGCAACACAGATACCTTTATTTATACTTTCCACAAGCTGATGGTACTTTTCCTCGCTCTCCCGAAGAGCATCCTCTGCGATTTTGCGGTCAGTGATGTCCTGGCATGTACCTTCAATATATAGAATATTCCCCTGACTATCCTTTACAAGGTGTATATTTAGTACGCCCCAAATAATGTTTCCATTTTTATGGTAACACTTTACCTCGAAGTTTTTGATAGAACCATGTTTTAACAAGAGCTCAAGTGTTTTGTCATGGTCCCCCGGATTTACATAAAGTTGTGTCCCCAAATCTGTAATAGCACTGATTAATTCCTCCGGTGACTCATACCCGAGCATATGGGCTGCGGCAGGGTTGGCATTTGAAAAGCGGCCTTGACCTGTTGCGCGAAAAATACCTTCAACAGAAGTCTCAAAAATATTCCGGTATCTCTTTTCGCTTTCCAGTAGTCTTGCTTCTGCCTGTGTGTGTTTTAATTTAAATTGTTCAAGTTCCTGAATTCTTTTTTTTAAGGCAGATATCTCCTGGATTAACGCTGATTTTGTCCTGGGTGTATCTTTCATCCGGCTCCCTATGATCAAAAATTATATCAAGATACATGAGGATTATGGAAGTGTAAAACAAATATATCTTTCTATATAAATATATCTCTCTCCAACAATTGTATATAAATAATTGTCAACAGCACGCTTGCTTTATTATTTTATCGCATAATTCCTAATTAGGTTTAGAAAAATTGGCAATTTATTCCAATCTGATGATTCCTCGTAGCTCTGCTGCGGGTAACCACATTCCCTCGCCCCTTGCAGGAGAGGGCAGGGTGAGGGGGCATAATTATGTGGCCTCATTCCTCTGAAACCCCGTAGCTCTGCTGCGGGGAGGTTCAATTCGAAAGCTACTATGAAAGTTAATATGCTGTCTGTGTTTGTTACAGGAAGGCTTTGTTGTGTATAGTAGAAATGAATGAAAAAGGTATTGCCCGATTAAGTAAGAAAAACTTTATTCATTTACTGTAGCAGATGTCCCAAGCCGGATAATGTTCTCGGGTTCTTTTTGCATTGCCTTCCAGAGATCCAGTTTGGTTTGCATTGCAAGCCAACTTTCAGGAGACGTATTTGTAGCCTTTCCTATCCTGACTGCCACATCAGGACTCAAACCGCACCTGCCATTCACTATTTCAGATAGGGCCTTTCGAGAAATACCTAATCCTTCTGCTGCTTTAGTAATTGTGATCCCCAATGGTTTTATCACATCCTCTAAAAACACTTTTTCAGGATGCGTAGGCATTCTTTTTCTCATATGTTACCTCCTCAATGATAATCCCTATAGTCCACTAAATGGGCATCTTTTTCTTCAAATCGGAAGGTTATGCGCCAGTTTCCGTTTACCCAAACCGACCATGTTCCATCTTCCTTCCCGATCATCTTATGTAATCTGTATGCAGGTAAGTTCATAATGCGCTGTTTCAGGAAGTTACAAATAGATTTTGCTTTGACAATTTTTTCAAAATTCTCTGATGACGAAAATCGTTACAATTCGAGCATATGGCCTTCAGATTTTGATCGTGGATTACGAAAAGAAATGTTTGGTTGTTACAAACAGCAAAACAAGACCAACCCTAAGTCTTACATAAAAAATGGCGAGGGACTTACGCTCCAACATAAAAAACTTCAGAAAACAGAAATTCAGAATCCAGAAAACAACTACTTGTGGGAAGAAGCAACCCGAAAACCGATGTAGCTGTACGTGGTCGACGAATCGCTGTCTTTCCGGCTTGAAACACGGACGTTCCTCGGACTGTAGCCCCAATTGCCGCCGCGACGTACCCGAGTACTACCGGTAGAAGGTCCTTGGGGATTGTCTCTGGGACTGCTGGAATAATACATCTTGTCATACCAGTCTGACACCCATTCACAAACATTGCCGGACATGTCATAAAGACCGATGGAATTGGGTTTTTTCTGGCCTACAGGAGAGGATTTAGCGCCTGAGTTCGAGTTATACCAGACATGGTTTTCAAGGTCTGAATCGGAGTTTGTGCCTGAATATTTCTCTTTTTTACCGCCACTGCGGGCGGCATACTCCCACTCCGCCTCAGTAGGGAGACGATAGGATTTACCGGTTCTGCTGTTAAGCTTGCGAATAAAGTTTTGGATATCATCCCAAGAAACACTGTCTACGGGGTTTGTAGTGTCGCTGGATGAAAAATGAGAAGGGTTATTTCCCATAATGGCCTTCCACTGTTCTTGAGTGACTTCGTACTTACCTATATAAAAATCAGAGACACAGACATTGTGTACGGGCTTTTCATTTTCGTAGCCGCCGTCGAAGGTGTTGCCCATATCGAAGCAGCCGCCTTTGACGAAGACCAATTCGATTGAAGCTGATTTAGGCGACGCAATACCTTGCTCGCCAATACCTTGCTGGCATGCGGCAACAAAGAATATGAATAATAATAAAATTCCGGCTAAAAGAATAATGTTTCTATTTATTGAGAGCACCCATAAAGTTTGATTAAATTATCTTTTTCATTATATGTCAATTGTTTTTAAAATGGTATGTTTTTTTGTTCCACTGCCCTCCAACATCCAAGTGCGCCGGTATCTACCATTGAAGCGCATATTAATCTGTTGTGGTTTTAACGATAACCACTTGTAACATACTATGTCGAGGTACGAGGCGTGGTTATGGATAACAGGAAGTTATCAGTGCTTAGACATAAACCACGCAGTACGGATTTTAGGCAGAACGCAGTGCCTCATGCAGTATTGCTTCTAAGGTAGAAACTGCGAAGCGTAACTTTCATGCAAAAACCAGGCAGCCTCAATTACAGGAAATTTTCCTCACCCCATTCTGCCTTATCTTTTAAACGTGAGCGGCTTTATCCAAAACCTCTCCTGCCCATTGATTAGTGATACTATCCGCGATTTCTATAATCTTGCCGGTAAAAATACTATCTCTTTGATCAAATTCGATCCGGACCGTATATCCCTTATAATGAATGCACAACGAGACTATGCAGACGACCCGGCTGATTAGCAGCTATGTGCAAAATATATTCAATAAATCATAGTGCTCAACAACAAAGTTACTCTATAACAAATCGCACCGGACGGGCGTAAAATGCTAATTAGTTGAATTATCGTTTCTTTTGAGCTAATTTAGATGCATATGTCTGAAGAAAAGGCCCCGAATACAGCGTATTCTTTCTGGTTTGTGCTGGTTGCAGTTATATTTACCGCCTGCCTTGTCACATCAAATATTATTGCTGTAAAGCTGATAAGCATATTCGGTTTTGTTATGCCTGCCGCGATAATTATTTTCCCTATAAGCTATATTTTCGGTGATGTGCTTACTGAGGTATATGGTTACCAAACAGCACGGCGCGTAATCTGGCTGGGTTTTTCATGCAACCTCTTTTTGGTAATTGCTGTCTGGCTTGGGCAGATTATGCCTGCGGCTTCATTCTGGGACGGACAGGAGGCGTATGAACGTATTCTGGGTTATGCCCCCCGATTGCTGGTCGCATCTTTTATAGCTTATCTGGTCGGGGAATTTGCAAACTCTTATGTGCTTGCAAAGATGAAATGTGCAACAAAGGGCAAATGGTTGTGGACCCGGACTATCGGCTCGACCCTTGTCGGTCAGGGGCTGGATTCCATGGTATTTATGGTGCTTGCATTCACGGGAGTTATTCCTGTATCAGGACTTGTGAATGCAATAATAACCCAGTGGTTTGTAAAATCAGCATATGAAGCTGCATTAACGCCTGCAACTTACAGGATGGTGCTGTTCCTTAAACGTCGTGAAGGTATTGATTATTATGACTACAATACACGGTTCAATCCGTTTTTGATCATGGATTCAAAAGAACGGCGCGATCTCCTGAAATAAGATAACAATAAAATCAATTGTTATCTTATGTTACATTTCGGAGGATTTTCCCCATTCACGCCAGTTCAATCCTGTCTTTTTTTCCCAATCCGATTCAAATTTTTCTGTAAAAAACCCGTGCATCTTTTCAAAGAGATTTTTCCAGCCCGGTTCGAATTCGTATTTCAATACGTCTTCAAGGAAGGGCACTATCTCACCAAGCTTCTCTTTCGGCAGGTATGCCCGCGCCCCTGTTTCATATGATTTTTTCAGGGCTTCGGAGCTCAAGGCCCGTGCAGTAAGCATGACGACTTTTAAATTCTTCTTTACCGCAATATCAAGAAGGACAAAACCGTTGACCCCCATAATATCGAGAACAACAACATCATAATCATAGGATTTCAGTTTTCCCACTGCCTCTTCATATGTGCCGGCTTTATCAAAACTGCATTGCGGGCAGGCATCCATAATCTCTTCTTCGAGAATTGTCAAGACATCCGGCTCATCATCAACTGCGAGTATTCTTTTATTATTTAAAATTGACTCAGCCATAAAGCACCCCTCCTTTTGATTTTATTACTACAGGGTTGAGGGAACACATCCCTCTCCCTTCCTTGACAATGTAGCATTTCCGTTCATTGTTCCCGCAATGGTTTTTACACATGAAAGGCCGAATCCCGAGCCTTTCATGTGTGTGTATTCTTTGTCTTCCAGGAGGGAAAAACGTTTAAAAAAACTGTCTGTGTTTTTCCTGCCCCGTTCATCTTCATGGCTACTCATGCCCTTTCAATCCTGTTTTTTATCCCAATCCGATCCGAATTTTTCTGTAAAGAAACTATGTAATTTCTCATAAAGCCTTTTCCAGCCTGGTTCGAATTCGTATTTCAGCACGTCTTCGAGGAAGGGAACGATCTCACCAAGCTTCTGTTTCGGCAGGTATGCCCGTGCTCCCTTTTCATATGATTGTTTCAAGGCTTCGGCGCTCAAAGCGCGGGCAGTAAGCATAACGACTTTTAAATTTTTCTTTACCGCCATATTGAGAAGAATAAAACCGTCGACTCCCATAATATCGAGAACAACAACATCATAATCATAGGATTCCAGTTTTCCCACAGCCTCTTCATATGTGGTAGCCTTATCAAAGGTACATTGAGGGCAGGTATCCATAATCTCTTCTTCGAGAACCGTCAAGACATCGGGCTCATCATCAACTGCAAGTATCCTTCTTCCGTTTAAAATAGAATCAGCCATAAATTGTTCCTCCTTCTTGTTTTATTACTAAAGGGATGGAATGCGTATTGTAAAACACGACCCTCCTCCTTCCCTGTTTGATAATGTGATGGTTCCATTCATTGCTTCCACAATGGTTTTTACACATGAAAGGCCGAATCCCAGGCCTTTCATGTTGTTATGCTCTTTGTCTTCCAGGAGGGAAAAACGTTTAAAAATATCACCCTGTTTTTCCTGCGGTATGCCTGCCCCGTCATCTTCAACGGATATGACAATATCCGTATCGCCGCTTATCGATATTAAAATCCTTTCCCGGCGATACTTCATAGCATTGGTAATAAGATTTTGCAATATCTGCTGAATCTTTTTCTTATCGTGACAGAAAGAAGATATGTTGTATTTCCCTGTAATATCAACGGTAACACCGTTATCATCAAGAACCTGACGGAATTTATCATACCTGTCTTCGCCGGATAGTTTCTCTGCAACATCCGGGATGGTCAGGTCTATCGCTCCGATAAGAGCATCCCGGAGGAGATCCTGCATTGAACAGGAATCTTTCCGGAACAAACCTTCCTCCGAACGGTAAACCTCTATCATTTCGTTGAGAAAGGCCTGTGCCTTGTTTACGTTCCGCAAAGCCATTTTCAAAGATTTTTCCTGGCGTTCCGTTACAGGGCCATATTTATCCTGCTTGTTAATAATATTGTTAATGCTTGTAGACGCTATTGATAAAGGTGCTGTCAGATCGTGGATCAATAAATCTATTAAATGTTCCTTCCTGTTCATTTCTTTCGCCTTATCTAACCGGAGTATCCGGCTTAATCCCGGGTTGACCGGAGCTTACAGGGCAAGTCACGGCCATAATTGCCTTGTGGATATCTTTCATTAATTGTCCTGAGAGCCGCGACATGTTGATGCTCATCCCCTTTGCAAACTCTTCGGGTGTATGTTCCCTGATCTTTTCCTGAAATTTATACTGTCTTTGGAATACGATTCTTCCGGTAATCTCTTTCCGGTTTAGATCGAGCAATGAAATACTTACGGAAAGAATTGCATTTATATCATTCTTGTCGGTTGACTCCAAAAAATCCTGCACCTGACCTTCAATGACAAATCTGGTTTTTTCAATATCATGATGTGAAAAAACCGCCAGGAAAAAATTTGCATTCCGTAGATCGCGGAGAAGATAGTCAGTCACCATATCTCCGGGATTAACCCTCCACCGGCTGTGATTATATGTCATAAACTTAAATGGATACGGTTTGTAAACCATTGACTGGGTATTGAAAGACTGGTTAACGGAAAACCTCTCGACCTTTATCGATTCGGATAAAGTTGCAAGATCCCCAACAACAGGAGGCGCATACTCAAACATATAGCGTTCGATCATATAATCAGGTTTTGACCTTGAAAAGCAACCGGCAATAATAAAAATAAACAATAAAAGCATGCCGATTTTCACAAGGCTGCCGATGCTACCATTTTTTATGGCTTGCCTCTTTTTGTTTCTCATCCTTTCACCTTCTCATACTCTTCACTTTCCTGACGGCGGATTGCTGAAAATCATATCTGACGGGTCAGCATGTAATCTGTCAAGCAGATTCTCAAGGGTCTCCGAAGCGCGCCTTAAATTCTCGCTGGTGGCTTGAATCTCAGCAGATATCACCTGTGTTCTTCTTGCCATGTTATTTATTAACTGGTTTGCTTTCCCTGCGGTTTCAGATATTTTCATTGCTTCGATTTCCCCGTCTACCTTGGAAATTACTTTTCTTGCATCGGCAACAGCGTTTCTTGCATCAACAATAATATCATCTATTTTGCCGCCTTCATCCACCATATCGACAATTATCCTGGATGTATTGTCCAGATTAACGGCTACATTTGCCATGCTTGACATAATGTTTTTCATCTTATTATCGCTTGTCAAGGTTTCTATGGCCCTCGAAGTAGCTTTTATCTGGTCTGAAATACCCTTGAAATCAATCTGCTTTGCCTTTTCGACCACTGCATGTATACCGGTAAATATCTGCTGAATCTCCGAAGGCATTGAGGGTATCACAGGATATTCAGGCTTGAAATCAATTCTTGGCGTTAATTTTACCTGAGAAGCCTTCAGCCTTTCGAGGCCGACGAAAACCATACCCGTTATACCTGCCATTTCAAGTTTTGCAACAGAATTGTGTTCCAGATCACCCTTGAAATTGATCTTCATAATCACTTCGACAAGTTTATTGTCCGGTGCGACCCCTATCTTTGTCACCCAGCCAATATCTACGCCCTGGTATTTGACCTTTGAATCAATCTGCAATCCTTGAACCGACTCGTCAAAATATGTCACATAAGTAGTGCCTTTCTGAAAATACTTGGAAGCGCCTACCCAAACTACCGCGCTTACACCCACAATAATGCTTACAATTATAAAAATTCCGACAGTGAAAAACGGTTTCTTGCTTGCCATTTACATCCCTTTATTTTTTATGGTTCATCACCTGTCTGTTAAAAAACATTTTAACTCTTGGATCTGCGGAGTGCTCCTTCAGGTCCCAGGGGTTGCCCTCTGCTATTATACCTTTTTTGCTTTTATCAAGCATAATAATTCTGTGGGCAATGTCAAAAATAGATTCAAGCTCATGGGTTACAATAACCATTGTTGTGCCGATTCCTTTATTGATATTCTTTATCAGCATGTCAAGTTCGGCAGAGGTAACAGGGTCGAGTCCGGCAGAAGGTTCGTCAAAAAAAAGTACGCTGGGGTCTAATGCCATAGCCCTCGCAATTCCGGCCCTTTTCTTCATGCCGCCTGATAATTCCGACGGGAGATGATTTTCATATCCTTCAAGTCCCACCATGCCGAGTTTCATCTTGACAATAAGATCTATAATTTCCTGAGGAAGATCATGTGTAAGCTCCTGCAACGGCAACGCTACATTTTCATAGAGCGTCATAGAACCGAAAAGGGCGCTCGATTGAAATAAAACCCCTGTTTCTTTTCTCAGTTGCATCATCTCCCTGTCTTCGGCAATGGTTATGTCAATCCCATTGATAAGCACTCTTCCTGAAAGAGGCTCGTGCAACCCTATCATGTGTTTCAGCAGAGTTGACTTTCCGCACCCGCTCCCGCCCAGAATAATAAATATTTCTCCCCTGAAAACCTCAAAACTTACATCTTCAAGGATAGTATTTGTCCCGAAACCTGCTTTGAGACGTTCAACCTGTATTATCGGTTCCGGGTCCGGAACTCCAACTCCTTTATCATGGTCATCGTATCCTGATCTCTGTATGTTTATATCCGGCATCATATGTAATTCAGCAATATCGCAAAGATCGAATCAACCACAATTATAAGAAACAGACCTGCCACAACTGCCGAGGTCGTGGCATTCCCTACATCCTGAGCGCCGCCTCTAACTGTAAACCCTCTCTGACAGCCAATGCCTGCTATAAGCATTGCAAGAACCATGGACTTAATAACACTCATAACAATATTGTACATATCTATCGCTTTTATTGTTTGCTGTATATACGTGTAGACCGTAAGATCAAGCACCATAATTCCGATGAGCAAGCCGCCGGCAACGGCAAAAACGTCCGCAAACATGGTAAGGAAAGGGACAACCACAACAGAAGCAAAAACCTTCGGTATAGCAAGGAATCTTGTAGGATTAAAGCCCATTGTAATGAGGGCGTCCACCTCTTCATTTACTTTCATTGTGCCGATCTCTGCGGCAAAAGCAGAGCCTGATCTCCCGGCTACGATTATTGCCGTCATTATGGGCCCAAGCTCCCGTACCATTGCAATGCTCAAAAGGGCAGGCACATATATGTTGGCGCCGAACTGTTTGAGCTGAAGAGCAGACATAAAAGCAAGAATAAGGCCGAGCAGAAAGCTTATAAGCCCTATTATGGGGAGCCCGTCAACGCCCACCTTCTTCATATAAAGTATCACATCCCCCCATCTGACCGAACGCGGATGAAGAATAGAATATATGATTTCCAAAAAAAGTTCGCCGCCGAATGCTATTACCTTTATAATATCATTAAAAAAAGAGATACTTTCCTCGCCGATATTTTCGACGATGTTTGTCCTCCGCTTTTCAATGATAAGCGATGTTGACCTTAGTGCATCCCGGTTGATCAGGGACAACATCTCCTTTGTTTTATCGGGTACATTGACAAGCTCAAAGGGTATCGATTTTGCCTTAGCCCGCTCTTCCATCTCTACAAGCATAAGCGCCCCTGAACTATCCAGGTAATCGACACGTGAGAGGTCTATTACAAACTTTGAAGGAAGCTTTTCATTAAAGAAAGGTGCGATCTCCTGCATTATTTTGCCGATACTGTCTATTGATATATGACCCGATAAGGAAACAGCGGCTTCACCACCCATTCCTCCCCGGTAAGAGGAGTCAAAACCTTCCTGCGACATAATTTTATCTATATCATAATGCGCCGGAAATAGGAACATATTTGATTCTGGTGCGATTCTGCTAAAGCCGGAAGGAAATGTGGCGATAATATTTACGGATAAATATGGATTTATATGCCCCGTCAAGAGAAAAAGCCTTTCATGTGGATTTGCCTTCATTAATAGATCTGTACCCTGATGAACCGATAAAAAGAATAGCAGTTCTCTTTACGGATCTGGTCGGTTCAACAGATTATTTTAAGAAATATGGGGATAAAGCCGGCAGGACAATGCTTCAGGAACACTATGAAATTGCTACGCCGATAATCAAAGAATATGGCGGGAAACTTATCAAGGCACTTGGTGATTCTGTGATGGCTTCTTTTGTCAACCCCCTGGAAGCATTCAAGGCGGCAATACGGATGCAGCAGCAATTCTGCATATACAACAATGAAAAAAGCTTGCAGGACCGGATGAATGTTAGAATCGGCATACATTACGGAAATGTAATTGTAGAAGAAAGAGATATTTTCGGGGATGTTGTTAATGTTGCCTCGAAATTGACAAATATGTCGGACGGGGGTGAGATTTATGTGACCCAGGAGATGTATAAGCTTATCAAAAATACACCCTTAGTCCACTTTGAGTTAATAAATAACTGGAATAAAACAAAAATGCCCAATGACCTTATTGCCTACAAAGTTATCTGGGACGCTGCTGTTGGGCTTGATCCTGCAATAGATACAATTTTATATATGAGACTTCTTTTGAAATTAAGTGAAAATGATTTCAATAATATATGGGACAGCGTAATTAAGGCTAAAGACCGATTCTGGAAAGAGGAAGCGAAGAAAGAACAGTTTTTTTCGGATAAATCCCTCCTCATAACCTTAAAAGAAAGCTCCTTTGCTTTTATTGTGGCAGAAAGGATATTGCGATTCTTAAAAAATACATTATCGAAAAAAAATGGGGACACTTTTATCCCTGTTCAAATTATTATTGATACTAATTCATTTTTCACGGAAAGCAGGCCGGAAAACCAGGTTATGGCCAGTAATTGGGAGGATATTAATCCGGGTGAAATCTATATTTCATCCGATGCTTATGGGTTAATTAATAAATATATAGATATTCCTGCAACTTCAGTGCCTAAGGGACTTTCGAACAGGGTTTTTTACAAGGTTCTTCTTGACGGGAAAGGGCGGGAAAACCCTTCCCCAATGTTTTTGTACAAAGGAAAAATTATAAAAGGAGACTTGGCGTCCTGTTATTACTGCGGGAGTAAAAACCACCGCATTTTTAACTGCCCCTCAAAAACACTGCCAGAAATTACTCATGCCCTGGAAGGTCTGGGGTATCTCTCTTTCGAAGAAATTAACGAGCTTTTTTTTAAATATCTCATTGCTGAAGGGGTTGATTTTGATATTCCCGTGCATAGTGAGGATGCACACCCCGGTAAATCCGTTGCCCTGGCTCATTTCGGTTTTTTTGAGTTGAAAAGAATTTTTCAACTCCGCTTTTTCAGGACCGTGTGGGACACAACAGGGGAAGAGTGGAACAAGATAAGAGAAATCAAGGGCGAGAGCGATGGCGGAATTGCCTGGCTCGCCCAGGACTCTTTGCGTGTTTTCGACTTAAAAAGGGCTGAATCTATCCTCAAAGAAGCATTGAAAAATAATTCGACAGATTATCGCATATATTGTGCTATGGGATATCTTCATATGGAAAAGAATGATTATGACCATGCTGAAAGCTATTTTAATGAAGCGCTTTCATATGTTTCTTCAAACACGCAGAAAATATTTTTACTTCTTTTACTTTCACGTATTTACATTTTAAATAAAGACTATGATAATGCCCAGAAAAAGATAAAAAGTATCTTAACGCAAAATCCCGGCTGTATTGATGCAATATATCAGGATATTCTATTAAGATTTTATGAAGGCAAAGATAAATTGGCCCTTCAGAGGCTTTTAAGGCTTATCAGGTACAACAGGATTTACTTTATCTATGCTTTAATTGATCCTGATCTGGTGTCTTTCAGCCATATGATAGACCCTCAATTGCAGGTGCTTTACAATAAAGCAAAAGAAAATGCAAAATCAATTCTGCAAGAAGCCGAGGAAAAGATCAATAAATCAAGGGATATGCTGGATGAGAACGGAATGGCAGAAACACAATCGCTCTTGCTGAAGGGCAGAAACATGCTCGAATCTGACAGCTATTTCAACTATCTGGATGTCATTGCCTGCGGCAATTACATTATTTCCATCTGCAATAATCGTTTGAATGATCTGAAAAAACATATTTCCGAACGGTTTTATCAAATGAACGGGCAAATAGAAAAATATATGAAGTTTATTAAACGTTATCGCTACCAGCGATTTATTGCTGCTTACCGAAAAGAATTGGTCCAGGCAAGGCAAAAAATTGATCATGCACAAAAATATATTAAATTGGCCCCGGGGGAACAGATTGATGAGTTTGAAACATTCTGTGAGTCCCTTTCCTCCGAGCTGAACAATATAGGGTCATATTTCAAACGGCTTGATATTCTTCAGCAATTTTTAATTAATTTTTTCAATTTCCTTAAAAATGCCGCAGTTTTTCTCTCCATAGCTTTATTAATAGGTATATTTGTTATTCCGGTTATTATGCCTGCTATAATAAAAATTGATGTGGCCGGAGACAACGAGATATGGCCTTATCAAAAAACATTTCTAATTATCGGCAGTGTTACAAGCTTATGTATATCTCTTTTCATGACAATCAAGAAAATTATTCACGATGATTAGTAGTGTATACGAATTTGAATACCGCCTGTATAGCTTTGTGCGTTTTTCGCGGACGTATTGGCGCCCAGTCGCTTTTCATGCCTTTCAGCATTGTTTGACCTTCAATATCAAGTATTGTTGATTGACCCAGTTCATTGCCTTTTTCGTCATAGTCTGTAGCCGGTATCACCCTGTACAGCATTTTTTCCGCATCAATATCAACAAGACAAAGAACATTGTTGAAATCCTGATAACCTTCCACCGGAAGGCCTGCTTTTTCTCTTTGCTCTATATAATGCCTGATTGCCTCCTTGTTTTTAATAAAAAAAGACATCCAGGCTGCCACTCTTTTAGGCATTGCCTGATAGCACTCTACCGATCTGTAAAGACCGTCCTCGTCCTCTACCGGATCGTTTATGCTGTCTATATCACAGTAACAAATAATATTTTCATCTTCATGCATCAGTTTCCAGTTCCACATGGTCCCATATCCTCCTGTTAATCGACCTGTAACCGGCTGAAACCGGTGGTTTCCTGCAGGTCAAGCATGTTCTCTGCCGAATAAGTCCGCCATTGGCAGCCGGCTTAAAACCCCATTTTACAATGACGGACTTTAAAATAGTAATATGCAAACCCGCTGATTTTCAGTGTGGGATATACATTAACCTGCATTCATTATAACCCATGCAACATATTTTAACAAAAGGTTCCTTTTCCGGAATTAATTTAAATATAAATTAAATATACCTTGACATAATTTTTGCGATTTATTAAGTATTGTAAAAGAAAAAGGGGGTTTATTATGTTAAAAGGCTTAAAAGTCTTTTTTTCAATTGATTTCCCTTACAAAAAAACGGGCTGTTTTAATCAAGCACAATCAAAAACATTCTATTTTCAATGCTGCTGCGCTTAAAAGTGTGACCCATAAGGGGAGCTAATTATGCCTGAAAAGATCGAATTAATCTTTGAAAAGTATGAACGAAAACCGGATCAGCTTATACCGATTCTGCAGGATGTCCAGAAAAATTATGGTTATGTGGCTGTTGAATCAATCAAAATGATTTCCAGACACCTCCGTATTACCGAAAACCAGATTTTCGGCGTGTCTTCCTTCTATGCCCAATTTCGATTCAATCCACCGGGTCGACATTCTATAAAAGTCTGTCTCGGCACGGCCTGTCATGTAAGAGGCGGCGCCACCTTGCTTGATATGCTGGAGCGTGAACTGGGCATTGGCTGCGGCGAGACCACCCCGGATAAACGTTTTGACCTTGAGCGGGTTGCCTGTCTGGGATGCTGCGCATTATCTCCTGTGGTTCAGGTCGATACTGATATTTACAGCAGAATGACCGTAAACAAATTATCGGAGCTATTAAAACAATATGAATAAATTAAAAGTGAAAATTAAATCGGCAAAAAAGAAATGGGAAGAACTGAGGAATAATAAAATACCTATTATATATGTCGGCGCCGCATCCTGCGGAAGGGCTGCCGGAGCCATTGAACTGATCTCGGAGATTGAGGCGTTTCTCAAAGATAACAATTTGAAGGCAAGGATAATACAGGTTGGATGCATAGGCCCCTGTTACCTTGAGCCTCTTGTCGATATCAAAATGCCTGGACAGCCGCGGGTGAGCTACTCCAATGTGGTTTCCAAGCTCCTTGTAAACATATTAAAATCACATCTTATCGAAGGGGTGCCCTTTTCTAAAGCTGCCATCGGTCATTTCGGAGAAAATAGTTTCCACAATATACCCCCCTTCTACGAACTGCCCATGCTAAAGCCCCAGGTAAGGGTGGTTCTCAGAAACTGCGGTCTCATTGATCCTGAAGATATTGACCAGTATCTTGCATCCGACGGATATCAGGGGATTATGAAAGCCCTTCAAATGAAGCCGGAAGATGTCATAGGCGTTGTACGGCAGGCAGGTATGCGCGGCAGAGGGGGCGCCGGTTTCCCGACTTTCAGAAAATGGACCGTGTGCAGGGGTGCGTCAGGGGAACAGAAGTATCTGATTTGCAATGCCGATGAAGGAGATCCCGGGGCCTTTATGAACAGATCGCTCATTGAATCAGACCCCCATGCAGTGCTTGAAGGAATGCTTATTGCCGGATATGCAATAGGCGCGAGCAAAGGCATCGTCTACATTCGCGCCGAATACCCTCTTGCAATAGAGCGCCTGAAAACCGCCATAAAACAGATGAAAGAAAATAATCTGCTCGGCGACAATGTTCTCGGCTCCAAATTCAGCTTTGATATTAAGATTAAAGAAGGGGCAGGAGCCTTTGTATGCGGCGAAGAAACAGCATTGATTGCGTCCATTGAAGGCAAACGGGGAATGCCGCGGTCACGACCTCCTTTTCCAGCCATAGCAGGACTCTTCGGGTGTCCGACTATCATTAATAACGTTGAGACTATGGGAACACTCCCGAATGTTCTTAGAAACGGGGCAGAGTGGTACAACAAATTCGGCAAGGAGGGAAACAGGGGAACAAAGACTTTTTCTCTTGTAGGGAAAGTGCGCAGGCCCGGTCTTATTGAGGTACAGCTCGGTACAACGCTCAGGGAGATTATCTTCGACATAGGGGGCGGGGTACAAAAAACATTTAAGGCAATCCAGACCGGCGGGCCGTCCGGGGGATGTCTTTCAGAAGAGTTTCTCGACCTTCCTGTAGATTATGAATCGCTGGCTTCTGCCGGCTCCATTATGGGCTCAGGCGGTCTCATTATCATGGATGATGATACCTGCATAGTTGATGTGGCAAAATATTTCCTTGATTTTACACAGAAAGAGTCCTGCGGCAAGTGTGTCCCCTGCCGCGTGGGAACCCGCCATATGGTTGAGATACTGGAGCGGATAACGCATGGCGAAGGCACACCGGAAGACCTGCTGACGCTTCGGACCCTCGGCGATACGATAAAGAAAGGTTCGCTTTGCGGTTTAGGTCAGACTGCCCCGAACCCTGTGCTTACAACGCTTCGTTACTTCAGAAATGAATATCTCGAACACATAAAGGACGGACGTTGCAGGGCAGTAGTCTGCAAAGACCTTATTGAATACAGGGTTATCAAGGAGAAATGCACAGGTTGCCAGTCCTGTGTAAGGGCTTGCCCGACAGGGGCAATAACGGGACCAAGGTCCGAGCCTCATAACCTCGATGCGACAAAATGCATTAAATGCCGCTCATGCTACGAAATATGCAGATTTGATGCAATCGCCGGTGATGCAATCGTTATCAGGACTGCGGAGAGAAAATCATGACAAAGGAAAAGACCATTCAAATTACCATTGATAACAGAAAGATAGCAATTCAACCGAACTTTACCATACTTCAGGCGGCCAGAATGAACGACATCTTTATCCCGTCGTTGTGCACTCTGGAGCATTTGCCGTCCTACGGCGCCTGCCGGTTATGTGTTGTTGAGGTTGACGGTTTAAGAGGCTTTCCGACCTCATGCACGACACCTGCTGAAGACGGCATGGTTATCCGGACAAATACTGCGGAAATAAAAAGTTTAAGGCAGGAGGTGCTTAAGCTTCTTTTGAGCGAACATCCTGCAAGCTGCCTTTTCTGCACTGAAGAGGATGAATGCAAAGAATTTCAGGGCACAATCCGAAAAGTCGGTGTAACTACGGGCTGCCGTTACTGTCCCAACGACAACCGCTGCGAGCTTCAGCAGATTACAGAAAGCATAGGCCTGACGGAAACCTCTTATCCTGTTTACTATAAGGGGTTTGCTGTTGAAAAAAACGACCCTTTCTATGATCGTGATTACAACCTCTGTATACTCTGTGGTCGCTGTGTCCGGGTCTGCAATAGCGTCCGCATGAACGGAACATTAAGCTTCAAGCAGCGCGGCAGGCTTACTACTATCGGACCCGCCTTTGACAGGACGCACCTCGAATCAGGGTGTGAATTCTGCGGGGCCTGCGTAAGTTCATGCCCTACCGGTGCGTTGAGTGTTAAGGTGAGCAAATGGTACGGAAAACCCGACTCAGAGGTTTCTACTGTGTGCAGTTACTGTGCTGTGGGCTGCAAACTCCGGTTGCAGGTGAAAAATAATGAGGTGATTGATGTTCTTCCCGATTATGATTCATCGATAGATCACGGTTTTATATGCGTCAAGGGGCGGTTTGCCGTCCCGGAATATGTTCACAGCCCCCTTCGCTACAAGGTTCCCATGGAGATGACCCCAATGGGGTATAACGACATTTCATGGGATCAGGCAATTGCCCTGGCAGCCGATAAACTGAAAGACGTTAAACCGGATGATTGCCTGTTTCTTGTTTCTCCTCAATTATCCAACGAAGACCTCTTTACAGTACAAAAGTTTATTCGTGGCCTCATTGGTTCTGAAAACATTGTCTCATCAATGATGATCGAACTCGGCGAGGACCTTGCCGATTTCCTGGACCTTGCCCTTGGGTCTGAACATATCGATATTATTGAAGATGCTCAGAGCATTATTGCTGTGGGATTCGATTCTCTTTACGGATATTCACCAGTCGGTATAAACATTAAAAAAGCTGTACAGACAGGCGCCTGTCTCGCGGTTTTAAGCGACACCGATACAAACCTCGACCTGCTCAGCGAAGCTACCTTCCAGACAGACAATGCAAAATGGGCAGCCATACTGGAATCTATTATTACCGGTATTCCAAAGAGAAAACAGGCAAAAAGCATCTCAGGTCTGGATAAGGAATGGGGCGGTGATTTAGAGAACATATCCAGGCGTTTTTCCGCATCAAAAGAAAAAGTTGTTGTTGTGGGGGAAGGTGCTATACATGCTCCCGGGCGGGATAAAATTTTTCACACCCTCATTAATATGAGAAACAAACATGGATGGAAAATAGTTGTTGCCCATCCTTATACAAATCTTAAGGGGATGCTTGCCATGGGCGCTTTTCCCGGCGTTATGCCCGGCGAGGCGTTAAGCAACGCTGCACCGGATAAATCAGCAGACGTTAAAATTGATCTTGCACGGATCGATTTGAAAAAGAGAAAAAAGGTGATTTACCTTATCGGGGAAACATCTGTTGACGCTCTGCCGACATGTGATTTTCTCATCTATCAGAACGCGCTGCCTCTTTCATCTTCCCGCCCGCCTGATCTGATTCTCCCGGCAAGCCTGTTCCCTGAATCCGATGGAACACTGATAAACGGGGAAGGCAGGGTTTTGTCCGTTAAAAAGGCCATAGAACCATATATGGAATCAAGGCCTGACTGGTGGATATTTAAAAGCATTGCTGAGAAAATGGGCAAGGGTGTTTTGAAGTGCAAAGATGTGCCTTCAATTCAGAATGAAATAAAAAAATATGTAAAAGGTTTCCCGAACATAAAAAAGAAACTTGAATTTGTCAAAACCACTGTTAAGGGGTCAATGGCCGCATTCGGAAAGGGTAAAGTCATTTCCTCTGCACCGGCTGGAAGCAGTTACAGAGGCATATTGCTGGCAGATGTTGTAGGCGGCATGGCAGTGATAGAAAGTGACAGTCCGCAGTGTGAACGGGAAACGGGCGGATGCCAAGCCCCGGAAACAGCAGGGAGGACAAGATGAATAAAGTAATAGAGCGCAAGATGATTGTTCCGAATATGCACCTCCTTGTTATTGATACACCTGAAATAGCGTCAAAGGTAAGGCCGGGTCAGTTTGTGATTGTACGCGCCAACGATGAGGGCGAGCGCGTTCCTCTCTCTGTTGCCGACTGGGATGCTGAAAAAGGCACGATTACCATTGTCTTTATGGAAGTAGGCGCATCAACAGGAGCCCTTGCCTGCCTGAAAGCGGGAGATACTGTGGCCACATGCGTCGGGCCTCTGGGCAACGAGACGGAAATCGGCAGTTTCGGCACGGTCATGTGCATCGGCGGCTGCTATGGCATTGGAAGTATGTACCCTGTTGTAAAAGAGTTGAAACAGGCAGGAAATAAAATCATCACCGTATTTGAGGCAAGGAGCAATTATCTGATATACTGGACTGACAGATTCGTCCCTTTATCAAACAGAATTTTCAATATAACCCGGGATGGCAGCCAGGGGTTTAAGGGCCATGTGAGCAGGCTCCCGGATATCATCAACGGCCTCATAAACCCTCCTGACAGAATTATTGTAAACGGCTGCACATTTTTAATGGCCCATGTATCAGAGATTACGAGAGAATTGGGTATTAAAACAATTGTAAATCTGAACCCCATTATGATTGACGGGACAGGTATGTGCGGTGTCTGTCGTGTAACGGTCAAGGGCAAAATGAAATTTGCCTGTGTTGACGGCCCTGAATTTGACGGGCATGAAGTGGATTGGAAGGAATTCCTCGCGCGCAGAAAGGCATATCTTGAGGAAGAGGTTTTGTTTTTCAGGCGAAGTGAACCTAAATCAATAGTCCACGAGGGGGGCAAATGTCAGGCATGAATGAAGAAAAAACGGAAAAGACATCAAAAATAGATCTAAACCGGAACGATATGCCGAGGCAATCTCCTGAAATCCGGCGTCACAATTTCAACGAGGTGGCGCTGGGCTATACAGAGGAACTTGCCGTAACAGAGGCAAAGCGCTGCCTGCAATGTAAGAAACCAAGATGCAAAACAGGTTGTCCTGTAGAGATCGATATTCCTGATTTTATCTCATGTATTGTTAAGAGGGACTTTGCAGCAGGGATAAAAAAATTAAAGGAAAAGAATTGTCTCCCTGCAGTATGCGGCAGGGTATGCCCCCAGGAGAGCCAGTGCGAATCACAGTGTATTCTGGTCAATAAGAAGGGTGAAATTGCCATAGGAAGACTGGAGCGGTTTCTTGCCGATTGGGAAGCCAAACAGGGTATTGTGGATATACCTCCCAAAGCAAAGCCTACCGGTAAAAAGGTCGCCATAGTCGGCTCCGGCCCGGCAGGGATTACCGTAGCAGGCGACCTGATCCTTCTCGGCCATGAGGTTACAATATTCGAGGCGCTCCATAAGGCCGGAGGGGTATTGATATATGGAATCCCGGAATTCCGTCTTCCCAAAGCAATTGTTGCCAGGGAAGTTGACTATGTGAAAAAACTGGGTGTTAAGGTTTTTACAGACTATGTTGTTGGAAAAACACGCTCTATAGATGAATTGCTGAAAGAATTCGATGCCGTTTTTGTAGGAACAGGTGCAGGACTCCCCTGGTTTATGGATATTCCGGGAGAGAGTTTGAACGGGGTTTATTCGGCTAATGAATATCTTACCCGCATGAATCTTATGCAGGGATACCGTTATCCCATGTCTTCCACACCTGTAAAAAAACATTTAAAGGTAGCAGTTGTAGGCGGCGGGAATGTTGCAATGGATTCGGCAAGGACAGCGCTCCGCATGGGGGCTGCTGAATCCAGAATCATTTACAGGCGCTCTCACGCAGAATTGCCTGCACGGCTTGAAGAGAGTGAAAACGCCGAAGAGGAAGGCGTGATCTTTAACATACTGACATTGCCTCTCAGGTATATCGGAGATGAGAACGGCTGGCTGAAAGAGATCGAATGTCTGCGGATGGAACTCGGCGAGCCTGATGCCTCAGGGAGAAGAACCCCCATAGAGATACCCAACTCAAACTTCCGTATGCAGATGGATGCTGTTGTCTGTGCTATCGGCAACAGCCCGAACCCGCTGGTGCCCTCAACTACGCCGGGACTTGAAACAACGCGGCGCGGGACGCTTGTTGCCGATACTGAAACAGGAAAGACAACAAAAGACCGTGTATGGGCAGGAGGGGATATTGTAACAGGCGCTGCAACGGTTATCCTTGCTATGGGTGCAGGACGAAAGGCAGCACGCTCAATGCATGAATATCTGATGAAATGAAATAAATTGCCCCACCAGGAAAGGTCGGGGCAATTATTGGTTTATATTATTATTTTGTATTTCCCAGCGTTTTATTCCAGCTTTCAAGCTGATCTTTGTATTTTTCTGCAAGGGCGCTGTAATCGCCGTCTATAGTAATGGAAACAATCTTATCCCTGCCGACAATACTGTTTACGACTTTCTGATCTTCTTCATCCACAACCTGTCCGAAAATGGCGTGCTTATTGTCTAACCAGGGTGTGGCTAAATGGGTAATAAAGAACTGGCTTCCGTTTGTGCCGGGGCCTGCGTTTGCCATGGAAAGCATACCCGGTTTGCTGTGCCTTAAATCATCTGAAAATTCGTCTTTAAAACGATATCCCGGCCCTCCTGTGCCTGTGCCTGAAGGACATCCTCCCTGGATCATAAAATCAGGTATAACCCGGTGAAAAGTAAGGCCGTCATAAAAACCCCTTTTGGATAAGTTCACAAAGCTGAGAACCGTTAAGGGGGTCTTGTCCGGGAAAAGAATGAGCCTGATATCACCTTTTTCTGTTTTGATTGTTGCTGTTAACTGAGAATTATCCATTTTCTTATCACCTTTCCTTGATTTATTTTCAGCAGCATTCAAGCCTGTATTAAAGAGGAAAAACCCGATCAACAACATTGAACATAAAGCAAATATTTTTCTTATTAATTCAATACTCCTGAATATTTTACCTCTGAAGCAGCAAAAAATGCCTGAAGCAAATATAACATCATCAGCAAACAAGGGTCAAGCTCCCTATAAAAATACCTGATGACAGTCCTGCCCTTTGTGCTCAGAAAAGCGGGGCTTGAGCCTTCCTGCAACTTACAACTTTCCTTTCATGAATTTTATCCCCCGGCCTGATTTCCCCGAAAAGCAAAGGCGACTGCGGATCATGGGCAGCATAATTGCGGTGAACCCGGTTGTGGTTGTAATTGGCATAACAGTACAGGCATTCGTGAACGCAGGTGTTATACGCCCCGATGTCAACGCTCGCAACACAGTTGCATTCGGACCTTTGCGTGGGGTCCTTTTTCACGGCAAGGGTAAAACCGGAAATTTCCTCAATAAGTTTATCGTCTATGCATTTTCCATGGTTTATCCCGTATTGTTCCAGATCAATTATTTCGGCACAGCTTGTTAACTCAATATTGTATTCGGAGGATATCCTGCTGAGAATTGATGCTGTTTCGATCATTTGCTCTGCCAGAATTTCAATCCCCGCAATAGATGCCATACTTCGCTTTGATTTTTTGTACATATCGACAAAACTTATGACGCACCGTCCGGTTTTTCCTGATAAATGCCTTGCTATCTCTTCGAATCTGGCTGCATGATATTCTATATTTAATTGATCACTCAGAATTATAGGGTCATATCTCCAGATAACTCTGTCCTTCCCTATAATTTCCGACAAATCACAAAAAACGGCAACAGCTTCCCGGCATGAGGGAACATTGGGCTCCAGCCTTTGTCCATAGCCGGTAAGAGTAAATTGAAAATAAAAACTATAATCTTGCAGTACGTGAAGTCTATCCATCATCCTTGAGGGATTCCTGGACCAGAAAACTATGCAGTCAACAACTTTCGGGGATAGATTTATCCGGCTTACCTGGTGATGATTCATAGGATTGCGAACAAGCAAATATCCTTCCGTAATCCTGTTATAGAACCAGTCAGAGAAAAATGCCGGGATATCAGTTCTACGGCTGGCTGAAATAATCATTCTCAGACTCCTCCCCTATCCGGTTCCTGTCCGTAAAAAGCACTTTTCGCAGGCGACGCAAAGGGGTAATTTCGGGTTGAATTTTTGAAAGCGGTTTTAAAAGTGATCCTCTGTGAAGCAAGGTTATATAAGCTTTTGCGAAGTATTCTATATTTGCGTCCACAGTGGACGCAAATACCTCTGATACATCTTCAGGCCCGAGGTTTTTACTTACCGGTTTGTACATCGTCCCTTAAATCTTCACTCATGTTTAAGATCAGCATAGCACTTAAGGCCGCAGAGGGATTCGGTGTTTTTTACTGCTGCAATTACTGCTCTTTCCATTGCCCTTGCCGCCAGAAAGCCTGCAACAGTAAGGTCGGCCTCTATGGAGCCGGTTGACAGGGCAAATATTGTATCGCCGTCGAACATGGAATGGGCGGGCCTCATCGTTCTGGCATACCCGTTTTGAGCCATTGATGCCAGCTTGGCTGCCTGTGCTTTGGTAAAGGCAGCGTTTGTTGCCACAATGCCGATTGTTGTATTGCTGCTGAAAAGATCCTTTTTTTCAGAATAGGATTTAATCATGATTTCCTCAGTATCAGTTACCGTGAGCATGTCTTCATCAAGAGGTCCTGCAAGCTTTTCTCCTGTAACCGGATCAATGACATTGCCAAGACAGTTTACGGCAACAAGAGCGCCGACCTTTAAATCTCCTACCTGAAGTGCATAACTTCCGAGGCCGCTCTTCATTGAGCGTTCCATACCCAGAATTTTACCCACTGTAGCTCCTGTGCCGGCGCCGACATTTCCCTGTGCTGCATCCTTACTGTCGGCATTTATACATGCCTGATACCCCATCTTTTTGTCGGGTCGGATTCTGTAATTACCGATTGTGAGGTCAAAGAGTACGGCAGCACAAACAATGGGGACCCTGGTTACATGAACGTCAAAACCGATGCCTTTTTCTTCAAGATACTGCATGACGCCGGCAGCAGCATCCAGCCCGAAGGCGCTTCCTCCAGCCAGCATAACTGCATGAATCTTCTGCACGAGGTTGACAGGATTTAACAAATCGGTTTCTCTGGTTCCCGGAGCGCCGCCTCTTACATCCACCCCTGCCGCAGCTCCTTCTTCGCTTATAATGACGGTGACGCCTGTTGCCGCTTCCAGGTCTTGCGCGTGACCGATCAAAATGCCTTCAATTTCATTGAACCCGATTTCTTTAATCATTACATACTCCCTCTTATAATTGTCAAAAGCTTCCTTTATGTTGTTTGTTTCTTGTGCATTTTTATCCCTTTTCTCCTGGTCGGTCAGCGGCATGTCGGGAATTTTGATCTGCGGCGGTCTGCTTCGCTTTGCGATCCTCCGACGTACATTCAGTACGTCTGCGGCCTGCAAATCTCGCAGCCCATCCACATCTGCAAAATGTTGCTCGATAATGCCACTCGCAATGAAACCTTACCCGACATGCCGCTGACCACCCAAGCCGTATTCACATAAGCGCTTATGTGAATACGGCGGAAATGAAGAAAGTTTTCTTCATTTCCCATACTTCGCGCTTCCTCCCTTACGGTCTTTCGGGAGTGCAGAAAAACTTTCCTTTCTGGAAACCAAATTTAGTGTCCTTCAGGGGTTCCAGGATGGACACTAAAATACTAATCTGATTAATCATTTTTCAGCAAGGTGATTTCTTCACGCAGCCACCAGAGTAGCACCAGTCCGGGAAGGGCAGTAAGGGTTGTAAGGAAAAAAAATGTTGCCCAGCCCGTGTATTCCACTACATAGCCTGCCGAAGGCGAGATAAAAACCCTTCCGAGAGCGGCAATGGATGAAAGCAGGGCGAACTGGGTAGCGCTGTAGCTCTTGTTGCACAGGGCCATGATAAGTGCGACAAAGGCTGTTGAGCCCATGCCGCCTGCCAGGTTTTCAAATGCTATGGCAAAGATCATCATGAAATAGTTTTTTCCTGTCCAGGCAAGGACCATGAACGACAGATTGGATACCATCTGGAGAAGGCCGAAGGCCATAAGTGAGCGATAAAGTCCGAATTTTATCATGAGGGTGCCGCCGAAAAGGGCGCCGATAATTGTTGCAATGAGTCCCATGCCTTTGTTGATTGTGCCGACTTCGGTTGGAGTAAAGCCGACGCCCCTCAACAAAAAGGCGGTTGTCAGAGTGCCTGCGTAGGCGTCCCCCAGCTTGTAGAGGATAATCAGCAGCATAAAGATTAAAGCCAGACGGCGGGAAAAGAAGTCTTTCAAAGGTCCCCATATTGCCTCTTCAAGGCTTTTGGGCGGGGTTATGTTTGAATCCGGCTCCTGACCGGCAAGCGTACCGAGCATACCGATTATCATCAATCCTGCCATAAGAAGGTAAGTGTTCTGCCAGCCGATATGTTCCGATAATATAAGAGCCAGGGCTCCGGCAACGAGCATGGCAAGGCGGTAACCGGTTAGGAAAACGGCAACACCTACGCCGCGCTCAACAACAGGGAGCACATCGGTCCTGTACGCATCAACGACAATATCCTGAGAAGCAGAGGTAAAGGCAACAATGAAGGCAAGTGTTGCAAGCATAAACGGGGCATGATGCGGCGAGATAACGCCCATGATCCCTATGCCGATCATCAAAATAAGCTGGGTAAGGATTATCCAGCCGCGCCGCCGTCCCAGCCACGGCGGCACAAAGCGGTCCATAAGCGGCGACCAGAGGAATTTTATTGTGTAGGGAATGCCTACCAGAGAAAAGATGCCTATGGTGCGCAAATCTATCCCGGCAATGGTCAGCCACGCCTGCAATGTTCCGCTTGTAAGGGGCAGAGGCAACCCTGAGGAAAAACCCAAAAGGACCATTATAGCCATACGCCAACTGGTAAAAATAGTGAGGTAAGGGGAAAGTACGCTTGTTTTCGACTTATCCGGCTCTTTGTCGGACTGAACTGATTCGGATGTCTGATATCGAGTTGCCTTCATTTGCATACCTTCGTTGTCTCCTCGTCGCACTCCTCAACATACTGTGCGTATGCCTGCGTCGGCTCCTTGTTGACGCCCGGGGCACCCACGCCAGTGGGTCGTGCTTTTGAATTCAACTCGGTATGTTTCATAAACCTGGACAGTTTAACAGATTGCCTTTTATGAAGACAACTGTTCTTTTTCCAGGCGATCCCTGATTTCGTCGGAGTGAGGCTGAAATGTTGTTTTCAGGCAATATTAATACTGTTTTTTCCTTTTCTCTGAATACATCAAAGTATCTGCCTGTGTCATAAGTTCATCCAGAGAATAAGGATTTTCAGGGTTATAATGCGCTATACCCGTGCTCAAGGAAAGCACATAATTTCTGCCCTCAAGCCTGTTATAATCCTCAAGGGCATTGTGCAAACGCTTCACGAGAACTTCCCCGGTTTCAACAGTTCCTTCTTTTGTATCTCATCACATTTTTTATTACTCAAACTTAAACCCCTTCTCCCTGAAGAGCTTCAGACAAATATCCACCACTTCGACGTCATAGAGTATGCCTTTGTTCTTCTCAACTTCCTCAAGGGCTGCGTCTATACCCTTGGAAGGCCTGTAAGGCCTGTGTGAAGCCATAGCTTCAACAACATCAGCAACAGCAATAATCTTTGCTTCGAGGATGATTGCATCCCCCTTAATGCCTTGCGGATAACCGGAACCGTCCAACCTTTCATGATGCTGGAGGACTGTTGTTGCTATGGGATAAGGCAATTCAACATCCTTTAATATGTCATATCCTGATTGAGAGTGAACCTTTATAAGGCTCATTTCTATATCTGATAGTTTGCCGGGCCTTACTAATATTTCGGCAGGAACTGATATTTTCCCTATATCATGGATGAGACCTGCCATACGGATATTATCAACAGTATGGTTCGGCAGGTCCATCTCCCCGGCTATTTTGCATGCAAGATCGGATACCCTTTTCTGGTGACCTGCCGTATAAGGGTCTCTTGTCTCTACAGTAAGCGACATGGCATGGATGGTGCCTGCCAGGGATTTACGGAGCTTCTCCATAGTCTGTTTCAGTTCTTCCTCTGCATGTTTGCGCTGGGTAAAATCCCTGAGATAAGCGAGGGCAACTCGTTCCCCACGGTAGGTGGTATCGGTTGCGGAAACTTCAATGTAAACAACGGAACCGTCTTTTTTGATTCCCTTAAATTCGTATTGTGAGGGTACCACCTCACCTTTCAGCCTTTTATGGTTATATTCCATGACCATCTCCCGGTCATCAGGGTGAACCATAAAAAATGCAGGTTTTCCCTCCATGTCTTTCTCATTGTCATAACCGAAGATTTCTAAAAACTTTTTATTGAAGTAAATATGCCGGTCTCCTTTCACAAGGGCAAACCCGTCATTTGAGTGCTCAATGGCAGTCCGGTATCGTTCCTCATCCTCCCTCTGTTTTTCCTGAGTCTCACGCTTTTCAAGCGCTCTGTAAATAGTCTGGGGAAGTCGTTGTATATGGCTTGGATGCTTGATTATATAATCCGCAGCGCCCCGCTTCATTGCCTCAACAGCGATCTCCTCCGAACCTGTACCGGTTACAATAATGACGGGTATGTCAGGATGTTTTGCAAGGACTGCGTCAAGCACCTGTAAGCCATCAAAACCGAGGATATTAAAATCCGACAGGATCACATCATAAGTATTTTCTCCGATATGTCGTTCGAACTCTGCCCATGAGCGGACAGACTTAACGATAAAATCGCTTTTCTCTCTTTCAAGAGCATCCCTTACAAGCTCAATATCGAGGAGATTGTCATCAATGTGAAGGACTTTTATCAGTTTTTGCATGGTTATTCCTCTTTTGGCGGGCCGACATTCAAGATAATCCAGTATTGTTCTATCTGTCTTACAACATCGAGAAAACCGTCAAACGTAATCGGTTTTACAAGGTAACTGTTTGCGCCAATATCGTAAGAAAGGGCACGGTCGCCTTCTTCTTTTGAAGATGTAAGAACGATAACCGGTATGCGTTTGAGCATCGGAGATGCCTTTATCTGACGGAGCACCTCAAATCCGTCAATGCCCGGCATCTTGAGGTCAAGAAGGATAATATCGGGGAGCGGATATGTTGCCCGGTTTCCGTATTTGTCCCTGCCGAACATATAGTCCAGCGCCTCCTGACCATTTGCAGCAACGAAAACAGTATTTCCGAGACGTGCCTCTTTAAAGGCATCAAGGGTCAGTTCCACATCCATACGGTTATCCTCAACTAAGAGAATATGAGCAGGTTTGATCATATTTTACTCCTTTCGCAGTTTAATATAAAAAGTGCTTCCTTCACCCAATATTGATTCCACCCAGACATCTCCATTCATGAGATTTACCGCCTTCCTGACTATAGCCAGCCCTATGCCGGTGCCGGGATAATCGTCTTCGTTGTGCAGACGCTGGAACATATTGAATATCTTCTCGTTATATTCTGAAGGAATACCGATGCCATTGTCAATAACCCGGACAATTACATGTTCATACTCTTCCCGGAATTTGATTTCTATACGCAACAAGACATCTTTCCTTCCGAATACAATGGCATTATCGAGAAGATTTGTAAAGACCTGGCGGAGAAGCCCTGCGTCACCGGTGACAACGGGGAGATTCTCTTCCAGGAAAAGGTCTGCGCCTGTCTGTTTTATGCGTTCTGAAAGGACATCAAGCACCTGTGTTATAATATCCTGAAGAGGGACGGGCTGCAATTTGACGGCGTGCCGCCCGACGCGGGAGTATTCAAGGAGTTCATTTATCAGAACACCCATCCTCTCGCTTGCCGTCATTATATTATCGAAATAATGTCTTGCCTCTTCGTTTAAAGCTTCCCGGTAGCGGCGGGCAATAATCTGCGCAAAACCACTTATTGCACGGAGCGGAGCCTTAAGATCATGTGATACGGAATAAGAAAATGCTTCAAGTTCTTTGTTGGCAGTATTGAGTTTTTTCACATTTTCATTCAAATCGGCTACCATATTCAGCAGCGCCGCCTGGCTGTCGCTCAGTTCCCTTGTCCGTTCAGCTATTCTCTGCTCAAGTTCTTCGTTTAGTCTGTAAATTTTCTCCTCTGCGATCTTACGTTCGGTAACATCTTCTCCTGAGAATAAAATACCGATTATGTGAGATGACGGATCGCGAAGAACGGTGTTGTGAAAAGCAATGATGCGTTGTTTGCCGTCTTTTGTCAGAACAGGATTCTCATGGTACTCGACAAGGGCAGTTTCTCCTGCCATCAATGCATTAAAGACACCTTTCACTTCTTCAAGCATCTCTTCAGGCAGACAGGTATCAAACCAGTTCTGCCCCAGGATTTCTTTCTCATTATAGCCCAGAATCTCACAGCCTTTATTATTGACAAGGATAATACAGCCTTCCGTGTCCAAAGCAAATATCATCACTCCTGCAACATCCAGGTACAACTTTGCCTGATCGCGTTCTCTCCTGACATCTCCTTCTGCCTGCCGTTGATCCATAATCTGTTGCAGCACAATCCGTTTCCTGAAATAAACGAGTGAAAGGAGCATCATCAGGAACAGGAGAAAAGTAATAACCGTTGTCTGTATGTAGAATGTTGCTTCTGAAATGAGGATTGAACGGTTGTCACGTTCAACAAAAATATTCCAGCCCGTATTGGCCACAACGGCAAAAGAAATATACCCTTTTCTCCCGTTAAGGAACTGGCCCTCAACATCAACGGACTGGTTCTTACCTGCCCCTCCCGCCTTATTGATCGTGTAATAGAATGGGTACGGGGTTATTTCCTTATTGAAAGTAATGCGGCTGCTATAGACCAGATTTCCTTTCCGGTCGGTTATGTTGGTATATGTGCCGGGATCAAGCTTTATTTTTTTGATGATATTGTTCAAATCTACAGTCCGCTGGGTATTCACCAGGATGCCTATTACCTCTCTCTTTTCATCAAAAAACGGTGTACAGATATGGACGGCTATGTCCTTTTCCCCGGAAATCCTCAGCGTTACATCCGATACATAGGGCTTCCAGTCTTTACTGATTCCCTGATACCAATCCCGGTAGGCCATCTTTTTTCCCAGCATTTCAGGACGTTCGGGGTAAGAAATCCAGAATACACCCTGCTTGTCTGTAATGACAACAATATCAATACCGGGGTTATTTTTTGTCAGATTGGTCAGGTGTATTTTTGCCTTTTCCGCATTCCTGTCTTTGAGAGCCTGGAGCAGGAGCGGCCGGTTGGTGTAGGACTCCATGGTTTTGATGATCTTCTGAAAATGTTCCTCCAGAATAATGGAAAGCAGATTTGCTGTTGCGCGATCCTCTTTTAAAGACCGCTCTGTAGCGGTTTGATAATGCTCATAACAGAGGAAGAAGGTTATCCCGGAAAGGAAGAAAAAAATAGCCAGACTGATCAGGAAGATGTTCCGGCGTTCTACAAACCAGGGATACGTTGGAACATTTTTTTCCGGCATTGCTTTCCTCTTTTTTTATGCAAGAGGTGCCCTTTAAAGCTGCTTCTTCCTTTTGTCCGCGTACATCTCCATATCTGCCATATCTTTGCAGGTTAAAGTAAAGACGCGGGGCGATTTTTCTCCCAACTTGTAACTATAAAAATCCTCTTTCCATGCCTTTATCGCCTCATACCTTTTTTGGGGATCAGGAAAAGCCTTTTGAAACCATGTTTTTTCCCTGAGTTTCCTCTCCATGTCCAGCAGTTCTGTTGTATTATCGTGAATATCTTTTTCTGTCATAATAAATATCCGCTAATTAAAATAAGCCTGTCAGTTCAGTGCTGTAGACTTCGAAGCACTCTGAACTTTGTATACATATACATGTTTAATTGTTATGTGTCAACCACTTGTTTCCGGCAGGGTTTCGGGCATCAGATTATATCTTACCAGGGCGGAAGAAATCTTTCCGGACATAAATTAGATAAATTTGATTCTTTTTGCATACAAATTACTTGACAATATATTATGGCAATAATATATTTGTTTGTATACAATATACAAAGGGGAAATTTATGGAAGATTATGAAATATTTAGAAATGTTACCATACTTTCTCTTGAGCAGGCAACGGTCCTGCCCTTCCTTACTTACAGATTATCCTTAGAAGGGACAAAAGTAATCAGGATGGAGCACCCTGTTTACGGTGATCCTAACAGGAGAGTCGGGGAAAACAGGCTTAACGAGGACAGGATGTTTACATATTTTCTTGCCATCAATTGCAATAAAAAAGCGATAACTTTGGACCTTGGCGCTCCTGAAGCACAGGAGATTTTTCGAAAACTACTTACCAAACTGAATGTTGATATATTTGCCACAAACCAGCTTCCTAAAAATTACAAAAAACTCGGTATTGATTATGAAACGATAAGTGCGATTAAAGAAAATATTATATGGGTGGGACTGACAGGTTTCGGCCCTGATAGCAACGAGGCTGCATACGATCCCATACTGCAGGCAAGAAGCGGGATAATGGACATTACCGGCGATAGAAACGGTCCTCCTTGTGTGCTCGGAGTGCCTCTTCCGGATATGGGTACAAGCGAGCATGCCTACGGGTTAATTATGAAAGCACTATACAAAAGAGCGATAACAGGGGAGGGTTCAAAGATAGACCTGTCAATGTTTCAGAGCACGGTATCCTGGCTGACCGTGCCTATTACCCAGACCAGATCTTTTCACAAAAAGATTACAAGAAGGGGGAACACCCACGAATTTTTCGCGCCGGTAAGTGTATATAAAACAAAGGACAGCTATGCGTATATAGCTGTAGGAAACGACATACAGTGGGAGAGGATGCTGAAAATAAGCGGCTTCGAAGTTCTTAATAAGCCCGAATATGCAAGAAACGAGGGAAGGATTAAAGATGTTGATAATTTGAACAGGGCGATAGAAGAAGTTACAGCAAAGTTTACAACAGATGAATTAACAGGTCTTTTTACCGGCGCTACTATTCCTATTTCTAAAGTAAATACGATAGAGGAAGTGCTGGAAGATCACTACATAAAAGATGAAATCCTTTCTTCAACCGACAAACGGTCAGGAACAACAATCTACCTTGCGCCGCAGCCGGTTACAACAAACTATGTGAAATCTCTGGAAATGAAATTACCCTTCCCGCCAAGATTCGGAGAGCATAATGAGGATATTTATTGCAAAAAGCTTGGTCTTTCTATAGAACATTTAGAGCAATTGAAAGCTAAGGGGATTGTCTGAGACAAGGGATAGTTATGTATGAAGGATTAATCTGAATCGATTTTTTTAATAGGAGGAGAGAGATGGTTGACGAAGAACAAAAATTAAGAAAAGGAAGATTTTTACGTGAACAGGTGCATAAAAAACTGAAAGAGAGCATAATAAACGGGATTCTGCCGCCTCATAAAAGGCTCATCGAGGAAAAGATTGCTGCAGAAATGGAAATGAGCAGAACCCCTGTGAGGGAAGCCATTCAAAAACTTGAAAAAGAGGGCCTTATCCATAAGTTGCCCAGAGGCGGCTATGCCATAAGTGTTGTGACAATAGAGGACGTAGATGATGTTTTCGGCCTTCGCAGCGTTATTGAGGGGTATGCGGCATATCTTGCAACAATGAGGGCAACCGGTGAGGATATAGCGGTTCTTGAAGAAATCGTAAAGAAGGAAGAAAAATGCCTGAAAGAAAAAAAGTATGATGAGATTGTAGCATTAAACACAGAATTTCATGAAAAGCTTTATAAGGCAGCCAGAAGTTTGAAGTTGTACGGAATGATATATGACCTGAGAGACTATATACATCGCTTCAGAGTCATGATTCTCCGTCATCAGGATTTTGTGGAGATATCCATTAAAGATCATAAGGATATGATCACTATGATGAAGGCAAAGGACGCGCCGCGCGTAGAAAAACTTGTCCGTAAGCATATTACAAGAGGCAAGAACCTGCTGAAGAAGAAGATCAAACGGGGCAACATAAAATATGGATTTGACAAAAAAGGTGCTGCAGGGGGATGAGAAGAGCGCTGCGCGTCTGATCTCGATAATAGAAGCCGGTGGAGATGAAGGATATAGCGCAATCCCGCTTCTGTTTCCTCATACAGGAAAAGCCCATATAATAGGGGTAACCGGCACGCCGGGCGCAGGAAAAAGCACACTTATCGGCAAACTTGCCGTAATTTTTGCAAATAAAGGAAAGAAAGTAGGGATTATTGCCGTTGATCCCACAAGCTCGAAAGACAACGGAGCGCTTCTTGGAGATCGCTTAAGGATGAGGGATGCCGAGAAGACGGAAGGCGTTTTTATACGCTCCATGGCAAACCGGGGCTGCCCCGGAGGGATTGCAAAAGCAACAGCGGGTGCGGTATATGTCCTTGAGGCCCTCGGTAAAGATATCATTATGGTAGAAACAGTCGGCTCCGGTCAGACTGATGTTCAAATATATTCCCTGTGCAATACAATAATTACTGTTTTAACACCTGACTACGGCGATGAAATCCAGTTGATGAAAGCAGGGCTTCTTGAAATAGGCGATATCGTCGCAGTCAATAAGGCCGAAAATGTCGGCGCCGGTGATATTTCAGCAGATATTGAAGCATTTATTAATCAGCGTAAAACAAAGAGCCGGCAAACTCCTGTTTTAACAATACAGGCAAGGGAAGGCGTCGGTATAGAGAAGCTTGTTGATGCCGTCAATGAACATTTTGTTTACTTTAATAAGAATGCGCGCAATAAAAACCTTAAAAAAGAAAAATTGAAAACACTCATGTTTGCCCTTCTTAAAGAAGAAGTATGGGAAAAAGCTTTAAACACATGGGCCGGCAATGAGCGCTTCGATGATATCCTGAAAAAACTGCAAAAAGGAGAAGTCGATCCATACACTGCTGTCCGGGCAGCATTAGAGATATAGGAGCTAAGGGCTAAGGGCTAAGGGGAAAAGCAATGGACTATAAACCACTATGGGGCGACCCCCTTACGGGGACAGGCGTGAGCCAGGGGCACATAAGCGTCAGTGCTCTAAATAGCACACAAGGTGTGCGAGAAGGGGAGGCTCCGACGGCTTATGCCGGTGGAGGGGGCGACGTGAGCCCCAGTAATGGAGGAGTTTGTAATGGATGAGAAAAGGATAAAAATATTGATTGCAAAGCCGGGGTTGGACGGTCACGACAGGGGAGCAAAGGTGATTTCCTATGCCCTGAAAGAGGCCGGCATGGAGGTTATCTATTCGGGGCTCCACAAATCAATCGGCCAGATTGTTCGTATTGCCATTCAGGAGGACGTTGATATTATCGGGCTTTCAATCATGACCGGCGCGCACATACCCATTGTCGAGAAAATGATGAAGAAAATGCAGAAAGAAGATGTCCTTGATAAAGCGGTTTTTGTTGGTGGCGTGATTCCTGCGAAAGATATTTTAAAACTGAGAGACCTTGGAGTTGCAGGTGTTTTCCCCGGCGGCACCCCTCTTTCCGAAACAATAGAGTTCATAAAGACTTACATGAAAAAAGCGTAAGGAGGCGCGCATGGCAGTTGCACGATACATAAAAGATGAAAAAGACCGGATTACGGATGTAATTCTGGAGTCCGGCATCCATGTAAAGCCCTTATATACGCCGGAAGATTTGAACCGGACAGGTTTTGACTATGAAAAAGACCTTGCAGACCCTGGCCAATATCCTTACACCAGGGGCATCCATCCTCTGGGATACAGGTCGCGGGCGTGGACTACAAGGCAATATACAGGATTCGGCTCGCCTGAAGAAACAAACGAGCGCTTCAAACTCATGATTTCACATGGTCAGACAGGGCTTAATGTTGCCTTTGATCTTCCTACCCAGATGGGTTATGACTCCGACAACTCCATGTCAGAGGGCGAGGTGGGCAGGGTCGGCATGGCTGTCGATACGCTCCGTGATTTTGAAATTGCCTTTAAAGACATAAAGTTGGACAAAATAGGCGCCGGCCTTACCATAAACGCTGTTGCCTCCATAATGCTTGCCATGTATCAGGCTACAGGAGAAAAATACGGGTATGAACCAAGTGTTATCTCTGCCACGCCGCAGAATGATATTTTAAAGGAGATGGTAGGCAGGGGGGCATGGATTTTTCCGGTTGAACCGGCAGTGAAGCTTATCGGCGACACGATAGAGTATGCTATGACCGTTATGCCCCATACAAATCCGGTAAGCGTATGCGGGTATCATATAAGGGAATCGGGTGCAACTCCTGCGCAGGAAATAGCATACGCAATAATGATAGCCAATGTATATATAGATAATGTACTTGCGAGAGGGTATGATATTGATGCCTTTGTCGGAAGGTTTTCCTTTAATCTGAATGTTTTTGGCGATATGTGGGAACAGATTGCAAAATTCAGGGCAGCCCGCAAGCTCTGGGCAAGAAATCTGAAGGAAAAATACAATGTTAAAAATCCGCAGAATCTTTTCCTGCGCGGGCTATTCGGGGGAGGAGGATACGGGCTTACCAAAGCGCAGCCTGAAAACAACATTATGCGAGGGGCTTACTATGCGCTTGTAGCCGCTTTATCCGGAGCCCAGACTACCGCATTATGCAGTTACGACGAAGCATACACGATCCCTACTCCGCATTCGGCGCTGCTTTCGCTTCGCACTCTCCAACTTCTGATGGATGAGATGGGTCTGCGCGATACCGTTGACCCCCTTGCAGGGAGCTATTTTATTGAGACCCTCACAAAGGAGATGGAACAGAAGATTGAGGAAGAGATGGAGAAGATAGAAAAGAACGGCGGCATGATAAAGGCAGTCTCCAATGGCTATATCCAGAGACTTGTTGCGCGACAGGCATATGAGGTGGAAAAAGGACTTGAAACAGGCGAGCTTTTAAAGGTAGGAGTAAATATATATAAAGAAGGCGAATTACAAGAGGTTGAATTGCACGAATACAATTGTGAATCAGCGGAAAAACAGATTGAAGATCTCAAAACTGTAAAAAGACAAAGGTCGCAGAGCGATGTTGCACGTACCTTAAAGGAGCTTGAAACGGCGACAAAGGAAGGCAAAAACGTCATGCCCTGTCTTGTGGAATGCTGTAAAGCATATGCTACAGTGGGTGAGATGACCGATATTTTCAGGCAGGAATTCGGAGAGTTTCAGGAGCCTGCACTGTTTTAATTTGACAAAAAAAGATATTGAGGGGTTTATGACAAGCAGGCATTACCGGCTGGGTTGCGATATTGGCGGTACATTCACAGACTTCGTCCTTTTGAACGATGAAACAGGCCGGATACAAACCGATAAGCGTCTGACTACACCGCATGATCCTTCGGAGGCTGTCGGAAAGGGGATAAGGGCTTTAGGCGCTTCCTCGCCGGACTTTGTGGCAAAGCTGGATGAGCTGATACACGGAACAACCCTCGTAATCAATTCCATCATTGAGAGAAAGGGCGCCAGGACAGGGCTTATCACAACAAAGGGGTTCAGGGACGTCCTGGAAATAGGCCGTGAGTTGCGCTACGCCCCTTATGATATCTTTGCCGAATTTCCCAAGCCTCTTGTACCAAGGAGATATCGCATTGAAGTGGACGAGAGGGTTCGAAGCGACGGGAGCGTCCTGAAGGCCTTAGACCTGGAAGAAGCAAAGCGCGCCGTACGAACACTCCTTAATATGGGCGTTGAGTCAATTGCTGTCTGTCTCATTAATTCCTTTGAAAACCCTTCTCATGAATTTATGCTCCGGGATATTATTGTTCAAGAGTCCCCGGACATTTCCGTTTCCATTTCATACCATGTTTTGCCGCAGATCAAAGAATATGAAAGAACAAGCACTACCGTTACCAATGCCTATGTCAAGCCTCTTACAGGACGTTATCTGTCTAATCTGGCAGAGCGGCTTCACCGCATCGGCTTTACGGGCAAGCTTTTTATCATGCTTTCAAGCGGTGGAGTTACCTCTGTGGAAACAGCCGCCGAGTTCCCTGTGAGGATTATCGAATCCGGGCCAACAGCAGCGGTCATCGCGGGCCAATACTACGGCAAACACTTCAACGTCTCCGAGATGTTCTGCTTTGACATGGGAGGCACAACGGCAAAATCGTGTCTGATCCAGAAAGGGGTTGCCGGAATCGTACCGACCTTTGAGGTGGGACGCGTACAGAGGTTCATGAAGGGAAGCGGTCTCACAATTCAGGTGCCTGTAGTAGACCTTATGGAAATTGGAGCAGGAGGCGGCAGTATTGCCAAAGTAAGCAAATTAGGCACGCTCCGGGTCGGACCGGAAAGTTCCGGGGCAGTACCGGGGCCTATCTGTTATGGAAGAGGAGGCACAGACCCCTGTGTAACCGATGCCGATCTTCTGCTGGGATATCTTGACGAGAATTATTTTCTCGGAGGAAAGATGAAGCTCGACAAGGAAAGCGCCCGGCGCGGTGTTGAGGAAAAGATTGCCGGACCTCTGGGAGTTTCCTTTATACAGGCTGTCTGGGGGATTCATGATCTCATCAATGAAACGATGGCGGCAGCGGCCAAGACACACATTGCCGAAAAAGGCGGAAACCCCGGTGTCGTAACAATAGCCGCTTTCGGTGGAGCAGGACCGGTTCATGCCTATGGCCTTGCAAAGAAACTCGGGGTGCCGAGGATGATGGTGCCGCCCAATTCAGGCGTTGGTTCAGCTATGGGTTTTTTCACTGCTCCCCGCGCCTTCGATCTGCTGCGCAGTCACAAAGTTTCTCTGAATAATGTTGTCTTTAATGAAATAGAGGGTATTTTCAAAGGTCTTGAAGGGGATGCCGCGCAAATGCTCAAGAAGGAAGAAGAGAATGAAGTTATCCGGTACGAGCGGTCCCTTGATATGCGTTTTGTGGGTCAGGGCGCGGAAATCAATATATCCGTACCTTCCGAGGATTTTATAAATTTCCGGAACGCGGATATCCGGCGCTACTTTGATGATGTTTATAAAAAACTTTACGGCAGGACCTATCCTGAATCTGAAGTTGAATTTATTAATTTCAAGGTAAGGGCCAGCCTTCCTGAGAAACTCCTGCATTTGCCGAAAGTTGAGAGAAAGGAAGGGCAGACCCTCGACGCGGCCATTAAGGGGCAGCGCCTTGCGTACTCGCCTATTGCCGGGGTCTTCATCCCTTATACGGTATACGACAGGTATAAGCTCTTTCCCGGCGCCGGATTTGCCGGCCCGGCTATTATTGAAGAAAAGGAATCAACCCTTATCGTGGGTGAGGACGGGCGCATATTGACAGATGAGTACGGATTCCTGTGGATTGACCTTAAGGAGATATGAAGATGGCTCGAACCTTTGACCCTATCACATTAGAGATCCTGTGGCGAAGGCTCATCTCCATTGTAGACGAGGCGGATTCAAGCGTAGCGCGTACAGCTTTTTCGAGCCTGCTCCGGGACGCCCATGACTATACCTGCATGTTCACGGACAGGCTGGGCCGGGAACTGGCACAGGGGAGCTTTGCCACTCCGGGACAATCGGGAGCCATGGCCCTTGGCATAAAAAACCTTGTCAACAGGCTTCCTTTAGACCATTACCATTCCGGCGATGTGTTTATTACGAACGATCCCTGGATATTGGCAGGCCATCTGAATGATGTATGCGTCATGAGCCCTGTCTACTACAAAGAAAAACTGGTTGCGTTCACTGCCTGTGTTTTTCATCACTCCGATATCGGCGGACGTGTTGCTTCTGATAACCATGATGTTTTTGAAGAAGGCATTTTTATACCTGTTGTCAAGCTTTACGACAGGGGCGTTCTGAATGAACAGATCCTGGATATGATCCGGTGGAATGTGCGGACGCCGGATGAGGTTATCGGGGATATCCGCTCCCAGATTGCCGCAAACCATGTTTGCGCGGAAAAAGTCTGCCAGATGCTCAAGGAAAGCGATCTTGACGACCTCGATAACCTGGCAGACCAGATTATCGGTCTTACCGAGAAAAGCATGAGGGAGGAGATTAAAAAGATCCCCGACGGCATCTATCATGCCCAGGGCATAATTGAACAGATGAAGGGAAACGGCGATATTATTATTCAGGCAAAGGTTGAGATAATGAGCGGCGATATCGTCATTGATCTCAAGGGTTCTTCCACTCAGGTAAACTGGGGTGGAAATGTTGTTTTTAATTTTACCTTTGCCTATGTGTTTATGGCAATAAAGAGCATATTTGCCCCGGATATTCCAAATAATGACGGATGCGCAAGACCTATAAAACTCGTTGCCCCTGAAGGCACTGTTGTAAACTGCAGGTTTCCTGCTGCCGTGGCTGCCCGGATGGGCGTAGGCCATTTCCTTACTGAGGTGATCTACCGGGCATTATCGGATGTGCTGCCCGACAGGGTGATTGCGGCCTCCGGCGGCACCCCTGCTGCAATGAACGTGTTTTACGGAAGGAGAGGAGATGGGAAACCATGGCATTCGGTAATAATCAGGGGAGGAGGCATGGGGGCAGGTATTGCTAATGACGGCAATTACGTTTATATCTTCCCGGCAAACGGAGCCAATACGCCTGTTGAGATATTCGAAAGCGACACTCCGCTTATTGTGGAAAAAAGAGAGGTTTTAGCCGACTCGGGCGGTCCGGGAAGGATGAAGGGGGGTCTCGGAAAAAGAGAAGTCTTCAAGGTGCCTGACGATCAGTATGCCCCGATTCCACCTGTCAACCTTGGGATACAGGCAGGGAGGTATTTATACCCTGCGGAAGGGCTTTTTGACGGCAAACCAGGCACAAGAGCCCAACTTCTTATCAACGGAATACAGGGAAACTCCTATGGATTGACCCAATTGCAGCCGGGCGATACAATAACGATTGATGCACCGGGCGGGGGCGGTTACGGAAATCCTCTGGAACGCGAGCCCGACATGGTATTAAACGATGTAATAGAAGGATATGTAAGCATAGAACGAGCCGAAACCGACTACGGAGTTGTCATTAATCCCGAAACATACACTGTAAATATGGAAAAGACAAGGCGGCTTCGCCGCCGGTTAAAGGAAAAGTAAAAGAGTGTAGGTTTTTTTATAAAGTTCATATTTAGTTGCTATAAGGTTTTTTATTACGGATTCGCATCAGCTTAGATGCGAATCCGTGTTGAGTGGGAAATGGCATTTCAGAAATTTTACAGATGTGGATGGGCTGTAAGTCTTGCAGGCCGCAGGCGTACTCAATGTACGCTGAAGGATCGCAAGATGCAACAGACCGCCGCAGATTAGAATTTCTGAAATGCCACTGACCGAGCAAAGAGAAAAACTTACTTAAAATTCAATGTAGGAGATACACAGGGAGGATGAACATTTATGGAAAAGCGGTTTGATGCACAGATGAAGACAGAGGAAGAGCTTGCGGCTTTTCAACTGGATAGGCTGAAATGGACGGTAAATCATACATACAACGGTTCAAAACATTATAAAGAAAAATTTGATCAGGCAGGCGTAAAACCCGGCGATATTAAGACTCTGGATGATATAAGAAAACTGCCCTTTACAACCAGCAAGGATCTTCAGGAGGGATATCCCTTTCCGCTTCAGAGCGTGCCCTTTGAGAAGATTATCCGCATACATGCCTCAAGCGGAACAACAGGCAAGAGAAAAGTCCTTTGTTATACGGCAAAAGACGTGGATGACTGGGCGCAGATGTTCGCGCGGTGCTATGAGTACGCGGAATGTACTTTGGAAGACAGAATTCAGATTGCTGTAGGCTACGGTGTTTGGACCGCAGGATGGGGTTTTCAGAACGGCTGTGAGAGATTCGGCGCCATGTCAATTCCAATAGGCCCCGGAAACCTTGAAATGCAATGCCAATTCTTAGAAGATTTTCAGACAACTGTTGTCTGTTGCACTGCTTCAATGGGACTTCTTATGGCGGAAGAGATAGATAAACGGGGTCTAAGGGAAAAAATAGCCCTTAAAAAGATGATATTCGGTTCTGAAAGAAGCAGCGACGCTATGAGGACAAGGATATCGGAATTATCAGGCGTGAAACCGGAGCAGCTTTTCGATATTCCAGGGCTTACTGAATTATATGGTCCCGGAACCGGGCTGGATTGCATCCATCACAGGGGCATCCATTACTGGGCTGACTATTACATACTGGAGATACTTGACCCTGAGACCTTAGAGCCGGTTTCTCCGGGAGAAGTTGGAGAAATGGTTGTTACAACATTACAGAAGGAAGCAGCGCCCCTTGTACGTTACAGAACAAGAGACCTGACGAGGATTATTCCTGAAAGATGCCCCTGCGGAAGTATTATGCCCATGCACGACAGGATACTGGGACGGTCGGACGATATGTTTATCTTCAGGGCGGTGAATATCTATCCGAGCCACATAGATCAGATACTTTCAAACATCAAAGATGTTGGAAGCGAATACCAGGTAATCCTTTACAGAAAAGAAGACGGCAAAGATCATATGGTTATCAGGGTGGAAAGGGCAATCAATGTTTCGCACCATGAAGATAAGCACACAAGAAAGGCAATTGAACATGACATCAAGAAACAGATAATGGTAAGTTGCGATATTGAACTGGTTGATTACGGGTCTTTACCCAGGTCAGAGAGGAAGACAAAGAGGGTTTTCGACAATAGGGAATAAAAAAGTGAATAGTGAACGGTGAATAGTGAATAGTTAAAAAGGCAGTGAAAGAATGAAAAGGGGGTAAAAGGTGAGAGCTTACGAGTACTATAAGCCGCAAACCATAGAAGAAGCGATGAGCTTGATGGAGGAGCTTGAGGATGCACGGTTTATCGCCGGAGGCACAGATGTGCTGGTCTTGCTCAGACAGAAAAAAATCGCGCCGAAAAACCTGATTTCCCTGCGCAACATAAAAGACCTTAGCGGCATTGTAGAGAAGGACGGCTTATGGATAGGCGGCGGTACAACTCACAGTGATATTGTAAAAAACACCTTTATCAGGCAGCATTACAGCGCCCTCTCTGATGCCGCGAGCCATCTTGGTTCCAGGCAGATAAGAAATGTGGCTACAATAGGCGGCAATATCTGCAACGCCGCTCCTTCGGCTGATACCGCGTGCCCGCTCCTTGTTCTTGATGCGAAGGTAACAATAGCGTCCTCTGTTGAACGCGAGGTTGACATTGATGCCTTCTTTCTTGGACCAAACAAAACAGTTCTTGAGAAAAATGAACTGGCAAAGGGATTCCAAATGCCCGTATTCGGGGATAACACAGGGTCCGCCTATATAAAACACACGAGAAGACAGGCCATGGATCTGCCCATCCTTGGAATTGCGGCGTGTGTTACAATAAAAAAAGAAGATGGAAATCTCCGATGCGAGGATGTGAGGATTGCCATGGGTGTTGTCGCGCCGAAACCGATCCGCGCAAGAAAGGCTGAAGAAGCATTGAAAGACAGGATTATTTCTGAAGCACTCCTGACCGAGGTCGCTGAGATTGCAGCTTCTGAGGCCACCCCGAGAGACAGCTTCCGGGGAGAAGCATGGTACAGGAAAGAAATGGTAAAAGTCCTCACGAAACGGGCCATTTTGAAGGCGACAGAGAGGATTGCAGGGCATGGGTATGTCTGAAATGCAGGAAGAGATTGAACTGCTTTATGATATACAAACCTCGATTAACCAGATAGAAAGCGGCAATGGAATTGAACATGAGGATGCAAAGTCTGAGGTACTGAAAAGGGTAAAGAGAATCAGAATAGTTCCAATAAAAACTGGTGCAGTTAAAAAGACATGAATCGTGAAACGGGCGAACAGGCAAAAGCAGTTCCAGATTCTGTGTTAAAGCAAAAAAGGCGGTATTAAAGAAAATGCAATACAAGCAGACACATGCCTATAATATCCATGCATTGTTAAAATTAGACAATATGCCTGTTTTTGAAAGCATTGTAATGGACAGAATTATTATATTGCTTTCCGCCGGAGTGACGTTATTTTATAGTTTTGCAAGAGGCCCATGTGTATAGAATAAACTTGACTATGAGTGACAATCGTGTACACTATTGGTATGCAATCGGAGGTTAGGTTATGAAATTCATAAGCGTACGTGACTTGCGAGGGAAATCTGCCGAGGTTTGGAAGAATCTCCCAATGGAACGAGAGATGATTGTCACCAGCAACGGTCGGCCAATTGCCATCTTGTCTGCGGTTGATGAATCAAGCTTGGAAGAGTCGCTCTCGGCATTTCGCCAGGCACGTGCTGTCGAGGCTGTTATGAGCCTTCAGCGCCAGTCAATAGCGCAGGGCACAGATAGGATTACCATGGAAGAGATCGATGCTGAAATAAAGACAGTGAGGGAAAAACGACAACGGTGAAGATTGTCCTCGATACAAACGTTTTGGTTGCAGGTCTTCTGTCGCCATTCGGTGTGTGTGGAGATATTGTTCGGATGATCTCCTCCGGCAACCCGACCCTGTGCTTTGATGCCCGTATCCTATCCGAATACCATGAGGTATTGAAACGTCCCAAGTTTCAGTTCGAGGAAGACAAGATTGTTACCATCCTTGACTATGTTGAACGTAACGGCCAAGCCGTGGCATCTTCTCCACTTCCCACTTCTTTACCCGATGCGGACGATGAGCCGTTTCTTGAGGTAGCCCTTATGGGCAGCGTAGAATACCTTGTTACCGGCAATCAGATACATTTTCCATCCAGCTTATGTCAGGGAGTTCAGGTTATTTCACCAGCAGACTTTTTAAAGCTTTTCTTGAAACGAGAAAAGGCTGAGAAGAACAATACATAATGAGCGGATGCAGCCAATCGGCAATAAAGCGGCCTCCGGCTGATGGCCGTGTTATACATGAAAATAGACAAGAATGTGAGTTATAATATAGAAGAAAGGAGCGGTTGATACGATGCCTGTGATTTCTATGTTTTATGGAATAATAATCCAACTTTTCTTTTTCGATAATGACAGACACAATAAGCCTCATATTCATGCACGTTACGCTGAGTTTAAAGCCGCTATTGACATCCAGACAACGGAAGTTCTCGATGGAGAGATCCCTACCCGACAACTGCGGTTGATACAAGCATGGATCGAAATCCATCGGGATGAACTGCTGGCTGATTGGACACTTGCAGTCGAAGGAAATACCCCCTTTAAAATTGAGCCATTGAAGTAGGAGGGCAACTATGATTCCCGATGTTATAGACTTTGAAATTTTAACCGATTATAAGATAATGGTGACCTTATCAAACGGGGAGAGAGGCATCTTCGATGTAAAACCATATCTGGATCGGGGGGTCTTTAAAGAGTTGAAAGACTATAACTACTTCAAACGGGTAAAGATCGCCTTTGGAGTTCTTGCCTGGCCAAACGAACAAGATTTCAGCCCAGAAACAATAGAAACCAAGATGCAAAAGATATAACCAAGAGATGGAGGCAATCGGAAATAAAACCTGCCTCTGCCTCAGCTCTATGTTGGAACCGGATAATGAAGATGAAATTTAATTTCGGATCATTTTCGACAATTGTAGACACTATGCCCACAGCATTTGTTAAAACATTTTTAACAGAAAGCAATTTCTCTGTAAACCCAATACCGGCAACGCTTTGGACTATGAAACAAAATTTGCGTCCACAGTGGACGCAAATGCTAATTACGGCTATAAATTGTTGACTTTTTGTTTATCAAAAAGAACAAGAAAAGATAGAGGAAACCAGGGAGATGTTCTTTAAAAAGCATGTAACTTTTGGGTATTGAAAAAATTACATGAAAGATTGGTATGAAGATTGTGTATAGACAAGCCTCTACAAAGTAAAATGGTATTGTCAAAATTTGCATGAAAAACTGGTCCACAGAATGAGCATTGACAGGCTTTTACAAGGAGAAAACAGGGGGAGGGAAAAAGGGGTATGGGAAATGAAGAATATATTCTTCATTTCCGCCGGATTCACATCAGCAAATAAGGACAGATGGGAAACCGGCTTGGAGTGGGCTACGGCATTTTAGAATTTTTATAGATGTGGATGGGCTGCGAGATTTGCAGGCCGTAATCGTACTGAATGTACGATGGAGGATCGCAAGGCGAAGCAGAGCGCCGCAGATTAAAAATTCTAAAATGCCGTAGCCCGACCAGGAGAACAAAGACAAACTGCTCAAGAATAAGAGCAAAGGGAAAGAAGCTATTGACCAATAACCGGAATATACCAAGGGGGTAAAATGAAAAGGGAAATCATTTTTACTTTGAACGGCGAAGAGGCAAAACATGAAGTTCAGCCTGAATGGACACTCCTGTACTTTCTGAGGGAAATTTGCGGCCTCACCGGCACGAAGGAGGGCTGCGGCTACGGTGAATGCGGCGCATGTACCGTTATCGTTGACGGTCAGGCAGTGAATTCATGCCTCTACCCAATCCTTGAAGCTGAGGGTAAAAAAATTACTACCATTGAAGGTCTCCTTTCCGCAGACGGTGAACTCCACCCCCTTCAAAAAACTTTTATCGAAGAGGGAGCAATTCAGTGCGGTTTTTGCACGCCAGGCATGATTATGTCAGCCAAGGCGCTGTTGGACGAAAATGAAAGCCCCACTGAAAATGATATCAAAGAAGCCATCGAAGGAAATCTTTGCCGATGCACGGGATATGTAAAGATCATAGACGCAATAAAAACAGCAACAGGCGGGAGGTGAGCATGGAAACCCTGACAATGGTAGGACAAAGAATTCCAAAACTGGACGCTCCGGCAAAGGCAACAGGAAGCGCCTTGTACATCCAGGATTTGAAAATACCGGGTATGCTCTACGGGAAAATTCTCTACAGCAAATATCCCCATGCAAAGATTCTTAAAATTGACACATCCCGCGCGGAAAAACTGGCTGGAGTTAAGGCTGTCCTCACAGGCTCAAATATTCCTGTCTTTAAATTTGGCGTTATGAAGGACAATCCTCCCCTTAAAACGGGCAAGGTCTGTTCCATGAGGGATGAACTGGCGGCTGTAGCTGCCTCTACCCCTGAGATTGCCGAAGATGCCCTTGGTCTCATTGATGTTGAATATGAAGAATTGCCCGGCATTTTTGATCCTATGGAGGCAATGAAGGAAGGGGCGCTACTCATACATGATGAGATGAAATCGAATGTATTGAAACTCCCCTGGAAACTCATATGCGGAGATGTTGAGGCAGCCAGAAAAGAATCCGCCTATATCGTGGAAGATATTTTTTCAACGCCCTGGGTAACACACTGCTGTCTTGGCACAAGCGGATGCATTGCCTCTTTCGATACGAACAACAACCTGACCATGCACAGCAACACACAGATTCCGTCACTGGCACAGAAGGATTATATCGAGGCACTTGCCTCCTTCGGTTTGAAGAATAAGCGGGTAAGAATTATCCAGTGCACGATAGGCGGGGGCTTCGGGAGCAAACTCGATACCTATGCCTATGAATATCTGGCGATTCTCCTTGCCATGAAAACGCATAAACCGGTGAAGATCGTCTTTTCCAGGGAAGAAGAATTCTTTGCCACATCGCCGCGTCAATGTACTGTAACGAAAATATCCCAGGGCTGCGACAGGGAGGGACATTTAACATTCAGGGAAATGGACATGATACTGGATAACGGTGCTTACACTTCTTGGGGAGCGACAACCCCTTCTGTTATGATGATGCCGATTTCATCGCTTTACAAGGTGCCCAATATCAAATTCACCGCAAAATGCGTTTACACGAACAATACTTACAGCCAGGCCATGAGGGGTTACGGCAATCCGCAGGCAACATTTGCCATAGAATCATCGATTGATCAGCTTGCCGAAGCCGCAGGCATTGATCCCTTTGAATTCAGACAGATTAATGCAAACGAGCCCGGCGAAATAACACCTCAAAATTTCAAAATCACCTCCTGCGGCATGAAAGAATGTATCGACACTGTGATAAACAAGCTCGACCGGCAGGAGAAGCAGGACGGCAGGGGGACAGGCATGGCGTCGCTTATTCATGTAGGCGGAGGAGCGCGGGTTTATAAATCCGACGGATGCGGCACGACAATACGGATAGATGATTACGGCAAAATAGAAGTTTTTACCGGCGCCACTGATATCGGTCAGGGCTCGGAAACGGTTATCGCGCAGATCGTGGCTGAGGTGCTTGGCGTGCCTGTTGATGATGTGCATGTCACCAACAACGACACGGATTCCTGCCCCTGGGATGTAGGCGCTCACGCGAGCAGGACGACCTTTGTTGCAGGGAATTCAGCTCTTGGCGCAGCAAAGAAGATCAAGGCGCAGATACTGGAAATTGCGGCAAAGAGCCTTGGTGTTGATCCGGAAACACTCGATATCAAAAAAGACACGGTTTTTTCAACAGTAGATAATGAAAAAAGCATTGCACTGGGAAAGGTCTTACGCAATGCCCATTATAAGAGCAACGGCCGGATGTTGATGGCGGAATATTTTTATGACCCTGCAAATGAGAATTTTGACAAGGATTTTAAAGGCAATTTGTCCGTTTCGTACGCTTACGGAGCTCATGGTGTGGAGGTAGAGGTAGATAAACAGACAGGCCAGGTAAAAATCCTGAAATATATAGCAGCCCACGATGTAGGCAGGGCAATCAACCCCATGCTCCTTGAAGGGCAGATTTACGGCGGCGGTCTCATGGGGATTGGATATGCCATGGGCGAGAAGATGATCTTCGACAAGGGCGTGCTGAAAAACGGGAGTTTCCTTGACTATAAAATGCCCACGGCAAAAGATGTCCCACCGGTTGAGGCGTTGATTATCGAGACAGACGACAAGGACGGCCCCTTTGGAGCAAAGGGCATAGGCGAGCCCGGACTTGTTCCCACTGCGCCGGCGATTGCCAATGCTATTTATGATGCTGTGGGGGTACGCATAAAAGACCTGCCCATTACGCCGGAGAAGGTATTGAAGGCATTGAAAGAGAAAGAAAAAGGGTAGGGATAACCGTTATCAACGGGAAAAATGGTTTTTCAGGCGGAGGAGACAGTGGATAAAGCAATATATGCAACAATACCCCTTTGTCTTGGCGTACGCTGTAGTATGTCGAGGAAAGCGACGAGGATACCCACAGGGAGCACAGGTACAACGAAGGTGTGCGAATGAAGGCAACTTGGTATTAAGCCTTTAATTTTTTGATCAGCCATGCAATTGTTTCACCCAGGTCTTTCATATTTTCAAGTGCTTCAATATCTTTTTCAACTTCCCCTTTTTCCCGTCCAACACCAAAATTCCAGTATGTTGAACCTGGAATAATCATCCTGGACATTAGAAACATGTGATAAATTGAATCTATGACACTTGTTGCTCCTCCCCGTCTGTTCACAGTTACCGCAGCACCAATTTTATGAGAGAAAAGGCGGCCGTTAGCATTAGCCACAAATCCTGCACGGTCTATCAAGGCTTTCATTTCTGATGTCATACCGGCAAAGTATGTTGGTGAACCTAAAATAATCGCATCGGATTCAACCATTTTACCAATGCATTCATTTATGATATCTGTATCGATTGCGCATCTTGAATCTTTGTTTTCCTTGCACTTGTAACAGGCCATACAGCCATGCACCTTTTTGCCGCCGACCTGGATCAGTTCAGTTATTATTCCTGCCTCAGTAATCGGCTCAAGCACTTTTTTCAGCAAGAATTCTGTGTTCCCGCCTTTACGTGGACTTCCATTAATTGCAATTACTTTCATATTTTGAACTCCTTGCATATTCAATTCAAGTCTAAGGATGAATCTGCTGCTTATAATTTCTAAAGTATTATGCCTAACGGATAATATTGTCAATGACAATGACGTTTATACAAGAACAAGCTTATGAGGAGATACACTAAAATGCTTTACGGAAGTGCCTCATTTTATTGACATGTTCCATTATGAGTGTTAATGACAGCGGCTGAGAATTACCGGTTCTCGGTGGTGACTTTTTGTTTTTGTTTGAGTTGAAATGCCATGAACCTGGAGATTATTTCCCTCAAATTCTCTCTATTTCTTTTCTGTGGGTAAATATAGGGTAGAAATTTAAATATTTCTTTTAAGCAAGCAATTGTTTCTGAATTTATAACTTCTTGAAATTAAAAATGCCCGGGACGAGAATCGAACTCGTACAGCCGCGAGGACCGAGGGATTTTAAGTCCCTTGCGTCTACCTATTCCGCCACCCAGGCAACTTACTTTTTATAATAGGAAATGCTTTTATTGTCAACAATAATAATATTACGGGAGTTTGCTTGGGCATTAGAGCCTCTTACAAAACTCCTGAATTAAGCTATTTTCCTTGTGATTTTAAAAGATATTAAGATCTTCATGCAAGCAAAATTTACTCAATTATCCAAACCAAAATCTGTATTGGCTTTGCGGGAATTTTAAATTTGGTAGCAACTGTTACTACCAATGTTGCGGACACAGTGTCCGCAAAGTCTTATTATTGAAGATTTATGATTGTTAATTTTACTTCTCACCATTTGTTTAATTGAAATATTGAATGTCCCCTTGTCCCTTCCCTTCATTTGTTGAAAATTCTTTGACATGCGTCCCTGTGAAAAAGTAAGATAGATTTATTGGTCTCTATAAGCCGGGGACCCTGCTTTGCGTCAATATTGGAGATAAGCTTTCTTATTTAACATGTATGAATCTATCTTTTTTAACAAGGAGGAATGAATATGGGAAAACTTGAAGGAAAAGTAGCGATTATAACCGGTGGTTCAAGCGGTATCGGAGAGGCCGCGGTGAGGCTCTTTGTGAATGAAGGATGTAAGGTTATTATCGCTGACAGGGATACTGACGCGGGTATGCGTCTGGCTGAAAATATAGGCAGTGCCGTGCTTTATCAGCGCACCGATGTAACAGTAGAAGATGATATCAGAAACGCCGTGGAACGGGCCGTTATGACATTCGGACGTCTTGATTGTATGTTCAACAACGCGGGCATTTCAGGCACATTGAAGCCCATTGAGGATGTGTCTGTAGAAGAATATGAAAGATTAACTGCTGTGAACCTTAAGGGTGTTTTTCTTGGAATGAAATATGCTGCGCCAGTGATGAAGCGGCAGAAAGCGGGAAGTATCATTAACACGTCAAGTATAGGAAGCCTGATGGCTGAAAATGCACCCCATATCTATTGTGCGGTAAAGGCGGCAGTAAATCATCTTACCCGGTGTGTGGCAAACGAGTTGGGAGGATGGAACATACGGGTGAACTCGCTCTGTCCCGGCGCAATTCTGACGCCTATTTTTACAAAAGACAAGGATCTTTCGGAAGAGGAAACTAAAGAGGTCATGAAAAAGGTAGAAGAAGGTCTTTCGCAATATCAGCCAATTCCACGAGCGGGGTTGCCTGAAGATATAGCAAGAGCAGCATTATGGCTCGCAGGTGACGAATCGACATTTGTTACGGGAATAAATCTTTTAGTGGATGGAGGTGCTACGTGCGGTGAAAAGTGGTCTTTCATGATGCAGCAGCAGGATAATATGTAATTTTGAGGAGGATTAATATGGACAGCAAATCAAATACGAAAAGCTTTACTATGCCTACATTGTTCCCTGCAAACCCGATCTGGGGGGATCAAAGAACCATTCATTACAGAGAAAACACCAGTTTTACTATTACATATTTTACTGAAAAAAAGGCATTGGAACCCTATCTGCCCGACAATATTATTGTTCCGGAAAATCCTTTGATGATGGTAAGTTATTGCATGTGCAGAGGAGTGGAAGAGATGGGCGGCACAGGATATAATCTGGTCAGCGTGTGTGTGGGTGCCCGCTACGAAGGAAAACAGGATAAATATGACGGCGACCTGTCTCTTGTTATATGGGAAAACAAATTCCCTCCCGTAGTTATGGGCAGAGAGTTTGTCGGTTATCCTAAGCTGGTTGTGGAGATTGACGATCCCTGGATGGGAGAAAACAGATGGGGATGGCGCGTATCTGAAAACGGTACATGTTTTCTTGAAGGTGAATTGTTTGACCTTGTCAAGATGAGCGACGAAGACTGCAGGAATTTGAATGCCGTATCAGTGTCGGATTTCAACAGCGGCAACCTGCATATGACATACAAGGTTTTCCCCGGAGCCAACTATAACGATGATCCTATAACGGCACATGTGTGCGGCGTAGTGCACCGTGATGATTTTAAAGAAGCATGGACATGCAAGGGGAGTCTGAAATGGCATCCTGTTACACCTGAGAGTTGTTACCTTTGCTATGGCATCATAGATTCGCTCTCAAAGTTACCTATTTTGAAATACGATGCCTGTATGGTAACGCGAGGCTCTCATGTAATTGAACTTGGCAACAGCAGAAGGCTGGTTTAAATATCTTGGAATTGAGTGCAGAACAGAAAGAAAATGATATAGATTCAAAGGTCTCTTTAAGACGCATTCAGACATTGACGGATTGTGCATTTGCTCTGGCACTTATGTTGATGGTCGTCTTCATCGAGAAACCCCCTGATGATATGAAACCGACGGAGGAAAACATACGTAAGTATCTTTTTGGCCAGGGAGATGTACTGACGGCATATTTCATTACCTTCATGAATATTTCCTTCTACTGGTTTTTTTCCCACAACCAGAGCAAATATCTCCGTCGGTCGGATGGAATTCATGTATGTCTTACAGTGCTGTCTCTCATGTTTATCGGTCTCATGCCTTTTTCTAATGCTTTAAGCGTTGTTTTCCCGGAATCGCTGACAGTTCATATATTTTATAGTTGCGTAGTGTTTCTGGTAGGATCGGTGTTTTGCCTTGATTGCTTGTATGCGTTACTGAAGGGTCGCCTTTTTGATCGTTCAACAAACCATGGTGCCGTTGAGGAACTGATCGTGGAATCTCTTGTTCAGCCGGGCGCAGCAATACTTTCCCTGTGTGGTGCTTTTATAAGCAAATTCTGGTGGGAATTCCCTTTTATGCTTGTGCCTTTTGCTGTTTTTGTCATAAGCAGGCTCCGGAAGAGAATTAAGGCATAGTCACCCCGCTGTGCTTATAGGTATCTCCGAACAACAAAGGTAAGCGGGAGCAGCCCGCCAGGGCTACGATCTGCTTCGCTACCCGGATACCATTCAAGGCCTTCTCGACAAAAGATAAAATCAGTTTTGTGATGAACCAAATCTTACCTATACAGGAGTAATCCTTATGAACTTTTACAAAGGTCAAAACAAATTCTACTATTGAACCTTAAAGGGAGGATGTTTTTGTTGACTGTTGAATGTATGTTCGTTCGTACTGCATAAAAAACATTTGTAAAAAAGTTTTCATGCTTTCATTCACAGTGAATGAAAAATATATCTAATTGTCCAAACCAAAGCCTGTATTGGCTTTGCGGGAATTTTAAAATTCTGCGGCAACAGTTTCCGCAATGTTGCAGACACAGTGTCTGCAAAGTCTTATTATTGAAGATTTATGATTGTTTATTTTGCTTCTCAACATCTGTTTAATTAAAATATTGAAGGATATCCCCTTGGATACGTCCTTTGTTGCCAATTGGCTCCAGCGTTTTGTTGGCTCTTTTCTCAAGACTTCAAATACTGTTTCAAATCCCGATAATAGTTTTCATGGGGACCGATCATAGCAAGCTCCAAATCTTCGCCAATTTTTCGATATGCAAGCAGGTACTGCGTAGTTTTCAGCTTAAACTTATGTACAAATACTCCTCGCAGGTCACCTTTTTTTTCCTCTCCGATACATGGATTTTTCACAATTTTATTTATTTCCTGATCCAACGAGTCTTTCTCCGGTTTAGACATTTTCTTGACTTTTTTCTCAAATGATTTTGACTGATATACTTTCATGAATGCCTATCCAAATGTGTATTCGGTCTTCTCTCCCTGATCCAGTTCGTCCAATCCGATTAACATTTCCTTAATAAGAGAATATGGCAGGTCAGGATTTTCTTCGACACATTTGCCCATTTGCGCCCAGTGTTCAATCTGCCCGGCCAAAGACCTATGGTCAATTCGTCCAAATTTCTTTGCTTCATTTACAAGTCTTTCTGATATTCTTACTGCTGTAGCCATAATCGTTCCTCCGAATATCTTTATTGCAACATGCTCTCATTATATATCTTAGAATTGCATAATGCAACTAATGATTGCACATTCATTCCGGGGGTATAACATAGAGGTCAGCGACGTGGCCCGTTTTATCGTCACCCCTCTGTGCCAGTTTAGTTCAGCTGGTTTATAAAACAGCTTCTGCGTGCAATTTCAGGCCGAGGGCACTTATCACTTTAAGAATTGTATCAAAACCAGGGCTTCTTTCTCCGGAAAGTGCCTTATAAAGACTTTCGCGAGATAATCCGGCATCCCGTGCGACTTGAGACATACCCTTAGCGCGGGCAATGTCACCGATAGCTTTAGCGATGAATGCTGCGTCACCATTTGCTTCCTCAATGCAGGCTTCGAGATAAGCAGCCATTTCCTCGGGGGTACGAAGATGCTCAGAAATATCATATTTTGTAGTAATGGTTTTTGTCATAGTATACTCCTATAGATTTCTTGCCAAACGTAAGGCTGTTTTAATGTCTTTGGACTGCGTGTGCTTATCGCCGCCAGCCAAGAGGATTATCAGAGATTGGCCGTGCTGTTTGTAATAAACCCGATAACCTGCTCCATAGTTGACTCGCAATTCCGAGACCCCAAAAAACAGCGCGACGCTTTGCGGATGCGCTGGATTGCTTTGTTATGCAGTTTTTCTTTTTGATTCTTTTGTATGAACGATTCCGAGCAGTCCATCTATAGCAATATCTTCATCTATCAATGGCCAGTGGATACCATAGCCGGAAGGAGAAATTTCGAATGTGACCTTTTCCTTTTCGGAAGCATGGTCAAGAACAGCCGAAATATCCTTGGTATTGACTCTTTTTTCTTCTCCATCAACGGTAAGTATCATAAATTCGCCACTGAAATGAAGATTCTTAATGTCGTGATATGGTTTCATTTCTGCAACCTCCTTTGAAACTCATCCCATTGTTCTTCAATATATTCGAAATGCTGGTAAATTATCTGTCTTATCTCGCGCCTGTCTTTGGGTGATAAATTGAAAATATAAGCTTCTTCAATGTTGAAATTATCTCTATCAAGCCAGTATTTACATTCTACATCCCCCTTCCTGCAATGAACATGAATAGGTTCATTACCTTCGTTTGCGTAGAAAAAAAGCCTCCATCCAAGTATGAGTAATATCGTTGGCATATTCCTATAATATCACACTTTTACTTTCAATTTGTAACAATTTAAATATAGAGTAAACAGAGTCTTAAATGATGCATAACAACAGGATCAGGCAGAGGCCAATTTGTGGCCGATTGGCTGCATACAGGGGTTGAGCAAGTTCTTTTTTGCTGTGTGTTTCGTGTTAATAAAACCTGAATTTATAAAAGTTTTTTAGTTTTTAAGGAACGGCCCCTAAGTCCTTCCCTGGTTTTGTCAAAAGTATTTGTTTCATTGTTTAGTCTATTGTACATTTATTTAATGTTTTCTCCTGGTCGGTTAACGGCATCTTCGGGATTGTCCATCTTTGGCGGTCTGCTGCGTCTTACGATCCTCCATCGTTTGCCACCCACGTGACATTCGGCTGCCCTCTGTCCAATTGGCTGCTCGTGGGTACCCGGCTAAAACAGGTTTGACTATATCACCTTGGCTTCCGGCCTGTAAGACTTGCAGCCCATCCAAACCTGAACAATCCCGATATGCCGTTAACCACTCCAAGCCGGATTCAAATATACGCTTATGTGAATCCGGCGGAAATGAAGAAAATTCTTCATTTCCCATACTTCACTTTATCTCCCCCTATTTTTTCTTTGTAAGAGCTTGTATATATTCATTATGTGAACCAGTTTTTCATAAAAAGATTGACAATACCTGTGCCCTTGCCTTCCGGCAACTAATGATTCGTATTATACCCTGTCTCTCTGTATGAATCAAAACCAACAAAATATTTTCCTTATCATTTCAATACAAACAACAGAATCAGTCGGAGGCCTGCTCTGTGGCCGATTGGTTGCATGGCATTGGAGATTTATTATGTCTTTCAGCGGCTTCATCATCTTTATTTCCCATGTCTTTGTGCTGCATTCTCACCCCTTTTGAAGAAGTGTTTCTATGGATGGGGTAGTTTCTCTCACAGTGAGAGAAAAAAGACTAAACGTTCCAAGGCAAGGATAGCATTTAGTTTGCAGAGAATTAACTATTTTCAGCAACTGTTGCTGAAAATATTGCGGACACAGTGTCCACAGATTCCAGTTATCGTTGGTCATTGACTCTCCGTCTTTAATAATATCTCTGTTTTCAAAAGGTTATTTATTTTTTAAGGAACGTCCGTCCTCCCAATGGGCTTTTTTACATTCAAGCCTGGTTTGAATTGAAATATTGAAGGACGTTATATATTACCATGACCCCAGGGCACACCTCAAAAGTTATATCTAAAATATATGCATTATCAGACTACAAAAAAAGAAGGCCTCCTGTTAAGATTGAGGTACCCAACAACAAAATCAACAAGGAGGCCTTCCATGGAACAAAATTATGATAGCAGGTTACAGGAATTCCGTCAATTAAAGCATGAGATTCGCGGATCACGGGAACATCTGGTAATAGGCATAGATATAGCCAAAGACCGTCATCATGCCTTCTTCGGTATGCCCACAGGCAAAACACTGCTTCGAAGACTTGTTTTTGAAAACACAAAAGAAGGTTTTGAGAATCTTTGTTTTCAGACAGATGTCCTTAAAACTCAGCATACTCTAAAGAAGGTAATATTCGGTTTAGAACCAACAGCCGATTACCATAAACCCCTTGCTGAATACCTCATCAGACAGGGACACGTAGTAGTCCTTGTTGCAGGCACTGCAGTAAAAAAGAACCGTGAGCTTTTAGATGGAAGATGGGATAAAAACGATACAAAGGATGCCGCTAATGTGGCTGATCTTATTATACAGGGAAAATGTCTGTTCTATGATTTTCCTTCATCTTACATACGGGAACTCAGGAATCTTATTTCTTTAAAAAGACGTTTAAAAAAACAGGAACAGGGTTATAGAGTAAGAATAAGGAATCACCTCATTGCCCAATACTTTCCTGAGATGGATGATTACTTCAGCTATGGAGAAGGACCTGCCATAGTCAAATGGTGTCTCGATCCAGTGGAATTATCAAATATACCCTTTGAAGAATTTGTACGTATGGTCTCTTCCCGGAACGGAGGAGAAAAACAGCGAAGACGGTTATTTGAAATATATAACAAGGCAGCTTCCTCTATAGGCTGTAAAGCAACTCCCGGTGTATCATTCGAGGCAAAAACAATTCTTGAGGAATTGCAACATCTCCATACAATGATATTGGAGACGGATAAGAAAATAAGCATTATATGCAAGAGATTCCCTGAATATACCTGTCTTTTGAGCATCCCCGGATTCGGACCAGACATCTCTTCAAAAGTACTCGGGGCCATTGGCGATCCTCACAGGTTTGATAATGGAAGACAGGTGCTTAAAATGGCAGGATTGGATCTCAGCGCTGATCGGAGCGGAAAGAAAAATGAAACTGTTCCCGTCATCTCAAAAAGAGGCAAAGCCGATCTTCGGTATGGTCTCTATCAGGCAGCGCTTATTGCCTCTACCAGAAATCACCATTTTATGACCTACTTTACTAATACACTCAAAGGCAGGGGAAAAGAAAAAGGTATACTCACCAACAGAAGGGTGAAGCTTGCCGCAAAGATGCTTATTATTGCATGGACCTTAATGAAAAAGAAGGAGGTCTTTAATCCGGGTTATATAAAATAAGTAACTGATTACTACCGGCGGGAAAGCCCGATGAAGGACGTAGAGGCAACTTGACCTCGTTGGGGACAATTATGGGCCTCTCACCAGAATTATGCAACCTGGATAAAGGATGATAGGCAGCGCTTTTATGCATGCCGGATAATGATAACGATGAGGTGCGGATTCGTTTTAGAGTGAGAATATTCGCCGGACATATATAAAGTTCTATAAGGGAACTGACAGGAGAGGTTTGCACTGAAAAGGTAGTGCGTTATAACAAGATGATTTTATATGGATTATTTTTTAGTGAAAATTTGCTTGACAGGAGGAATATAGGATGTCCCTGTCTCCGTCCCCGAGCAGAGCGCTTATTTGCTTGTATGCTGATGTTGGCGGATCTGAGAGCTCACCCAATGTGTCCCGAATATCGACGAGCAAGCTATTCATTTTATCTATCAGATGTTGGGAAACCTCGTTTGTGCGGCTATAGTTTTCGGCGTACCTGCGCTGATCTTCGGTTTGGGCTTGTTGAAGTTGGGCTTTGTGCGTTTCTAACGACTTAGATAACTCACCCTTAAGCCTTTCAACCTCCATCTGTAACTCTTGCTTTTGTCGCTCGATGGAACCAGTTAAGTACCTACCAAGAACTAGCTCCGTTAATTTTGGTATTGCGATAATGAGCAGGGCAAAGATACCAGCAACACGAGTTGCAATGTCAATTAAATCCTTAATAGAGGCCATCAACTCTCCTTATGCTTAAGCAGTACTTTACGGATGGATCTGCACGAGCCTATAAGCCCCTGACCACGCTCTGAAACGATTAATAATTGGTTTTTCGGGAATCATGTTATCCCTCTCAATCTTAAATTTTTGATTGTAGCGCATTCTACGATGCCACTTTTCAAATTAAGTTCCTCCAAAGGCTTTTTATACAGGCTCAACACCAGCGTCAGCCAGAGGCCTGATTTCAGGCCGATTGGCTAGACGCATTTGTTGGGCACTTTGCTTCATATGCTTTGTCAAGAGCGCACATAGTTTTCTCATCAGTTTGATTTTATTGTCTTTTCTGGGAGATGGAGTATTCTGGGCCCGGCATGTTTCATAAATCGAAGGGTCTTTGAAACAGAAAGTACTCTATCTATGTATTCTTTGTTCTTTTGCGCATCTTCTGATGCTGTCCCTTTATCTTCAGACTTGTTTGTCGGTTCGGCTCTTACTTCAACGTTAAAACCTTGATCGATTCTGTTAGCAAGCTTGTTGAGGGCAATGCTTACAGCATTTGATAGTTCATTTTTTCTCTGTGGGTCATTGCCCACATAGTATTCTTCAACTATTTTGATAGTCAACTCTTCAACACCTTTACTCATCACTGTATCGGCATGATCATTAATTCCTTTCATTTCCTCTTCCGCAAGACCTTGTTTTTTGAGCTCACCTTTCAGCTTCTTTATTTCTAGTAAAGTTTTATAAAGGTTTATAATTTTTTCAGCTGCATAAGCTATACATGCGGCAACTGGCGGAATAGCGGCCAAGAAAACCATAAGATCTGATGATGAAATTGTATTGATTTTAAATGTCTCACGGTTGCCGGAAGAAAGTTCTGAAAATGTACCGAGTATAAAATTTATATCTTGCAGTTCCTTGCCAAATTCCTGGACGTTGTTATGAACGGCACTGCGAGGAATTAGAATACCAACTTCACATTCACCGGGTTCAAGTTTCTCAGAGCCTATTTTAAGTTGATCAAAAGCTGTTACCACGCCGTCAACTGCACCTTTGAATTGTTGAAGTTCCTGAAAAAGCTTTTGTATTTCTTGAAACGCTGTGGCTGGGGTAATTTGGTTCTTTTCCAAAATATTACGAATTTCTTCTTCTAACTGCTTGCCTAATATATGAGACCCGCCAAGTTCATCAAGGGATTGCCTCCATGCTGGACTGTAATAATCAGTGGAAAAATCTTGCAGAACTTCATAAAGAAGTCCAAGGTTATTTGTTAATGCTTGTTGTTGCCCTGAATCTTGTGGATTATTAACAATATTTTGAAGATTAGAGACAACCTGCTTAAATTTATTTACTATGTTCGTAGATTCTATTGATTGTTTTAGCTCAAGACAAATTGCATGCAGCCTTTCAGCATTCATAATCCCCTCTCCTTATCTTTATGTCCAACATGTGGATGAGCCGCGACTGTAAGGAGTCGGCTCCATCCGGTTGTTATAAGGCCCTAATGTTTTCCAAAACAAGCAGTTTGAAGTTCTCACCTGCTTGCTCAATTGTTTTTTGACACCGAACGTAGGGGGCCAGAAACTGGCCGCCATCTGTGTCTCCACTTTCGTAAGCTCTCTTGAAAGTTATCTCGATCTTGTTAAGCTCCTCACGAGCTTTTGTAATTTCCTCATGGGCAGTTCGAGTTGCTGGAAAGTAAACATCAACCAACATGACTATTCGGACGAAGTTTCCTGATGCTTTATTACCCTCTTCAATATCCATGTCTAGGCACTGATTATAGGTTAACTTGCCTTGCATCACGAAGCTTCTTCGCAAATAGTAGGCCGCAAACATGTTTAGCCACTTCTCAGATAATTCATAGAGTTCCTCGCCTCGGCTCCGAAGAAGGTCTGCTTTCTTCTGCTGCGATTCATGCTCCAGTTGAATCCTGAGACGATCGGTGTTGGAACGATTCGTGAGGAAGACACCCAGCAAAGCAACTCCACCGCCAAGGAAAGCAGAGGATAGGGCCGTTAGCATTGTTACGTAGGGATCAGTCATGTCTTCGAACCCTCTTCATGCGTTCTCCTTATAACAATTTACTGTACACGCCAAATTGGACGGATATTGGATATTCTGACTGATTCCTGTGTAATATCCAATATTCATATCACTATTTTCAATAAAATGTTCCCATTATCCTTCTATGCGACTCTTAACGCTTATACCGGGTTTATTCAAAACATGGTTATAAATCATCTTAGTTAACACGTACTTGTATCCTAAAACTTCCTGGACTGTACTTATATAGTGCTTTCCTTCCAATAGATGAGCTGAAAAGGAATGATTAAAAGTCTTTATTGATCCCCGTAAAACCCACCCTTTTTTTATTTCTATTTTCCTGCTATTTAAATAAAATGTCAAGTATTTTTAAAGCATTATAAATTTTAAATCTGCTTACCGGAAGAAACCCCGAACATTGAACAGATTTTTGTTTGTACCAGTGTCCTGCCTTCCCGACAAGCATTCTCCGCCACTGTGGCGGAGAATATTAATATTCCCGTAAAGCCAACATGGAGGCTGTTCTACACAATTTAGCTTTTTGAGAAAAATCGAGGAGTCAAGGAGGGTAATTTACACTGGGGAACTCATAAACAAGAAGAAAAAGATCAAAAGACGCTATCTCTCGCAGAGCCCGCAGAGTTCGCAGAGAAAAGCAGGATTTATCTGTGAGCAGTATCGAGAGACTGACTGATCCTGCTCACACTTCATGCCCCTCCGGGGCAGGAAGTTGGTAACATTTTACCCGCAGGGTGTGTGAGATTAGGCTTTGAAAGCTTGACAAAAGAAATCGTTGACACTGTGTCAACGATTTTAGAAATCTCTGTAAAGTCAATACAGACAATGTTCTACACAATATTATTTTCAAAACTGTTTTATCAAATATTACAGTATTGTCATCAAAAAAATCATGAAAATTTGTTACAAAAATTTAACAAACCAAAACAATAGGGGAGGCAAAAAAGGGATTTGAAAATGACAACAAATGTATTTTTCCTGCCGGATTAGCATCAGCTTAGGGGTGGGACTTGGAAACATTCCATATTTATCCTCATAAATCTACCACCGATGGGAACCTGAGCCAGGGGCATGATTTCAGGCTGATTGACTCCAGCTATCTGCTATGCTGTCCTTTCCACAATTTTGCTTTTTATTTGAGTTGAAAGTTTGATAAGTGCAAATAAATGTGCGGGATAGATATAATCCTCACCTGATTCATCAATAATTCTGACCTGATTGTGGCGCTCAGCCTCTTTGTCCGAGATATTTTCATACAGCTTCCGTATCTCCAATGATGCTTCGTAACCTTCATTCTCTATGCAAAGCAAAAATTTGTGTTTCACAACCGTCTACTCCAGCTCAGCAGTTCATTAATGCTGTGACCTGAAGCAATTGTTTCGATCCATAGAATATCGCCGATGATCTCAAAATACATTGACATATAAAGTTATTATAGCCTAACAAAATTTATTTTAATAGTGCATAACGATAAAGATCGGCCACCTGCTTTGCAGGTTGGGTGCATCTGCTTGTCATGTTGTCTTTGCACTTATGCTTTTTTCGTATAAAAATTCCGGGTCAATGTCCAAATGATTAACCCATTCGATGCTGTCAAATTTGACTATTACAGAAGTGAAGATGGATAGATCCCGTAATTCTGAGAATTTACCAATACTCAAATAAGGGGAGACGTCAAAAACCTTTTTTTCTCCATTTCCAAATTCCAGGAGTAATTTATAGTTATCTAACGGTTTTACATTTTTTACCGGTGAATACATGCCCACTCTCCTCTATTTCAATGGCTCAATAGGAAAAGGAAGTTCGCCTTTTGAGGCCAGCTCCCAATCTGCCAGTAGCTCTTCTTTGTGGATTTCGGCCCATGCCAGAACAAGTTTTGTTTGTTTTGGAGGTAGATTGCCTGTCGATATCTCGCAAGCAATAATGTCAATAATTGCCATGAAATCCTGATAATATGCATGAATATGCGGAGGATTGTGTTCACCGGGAGAGCAGTACATGCGAATTATGATTCCGTAAAACATAGAGATAGTCGGCATAATGTTTTTATTATATCATTTTTGAATTCATTGGCATTAATTTTTTCACATAACATATAAGCTTTTTTCTGATGCTGTAAGTTTCAGAAAAAAGTGGTTGAACTATGCCGCTTAACCATTACTATGGGTATTCAATGGGTTGGCTTTCCGGATAATTATGGCTTTATGATTGAT